>JAEEGH010003650.1_pt1 | contig 40203 bp, 26 predicted proteins | sample 9134181 | NCBI WGS metagenome assembly JAEEGH01 (sample SAMN16246544, study PRJNA631951) | gut metagenome | biome: gut microbiome; feature: rumen; material: DP-attached | host: Bos | place: Iran: Karaj | collected 2018-10 | reverse complement strand
CCACCTTGGCCTTGCCTTCCAGGTGGCCGACGATTACCTTGACGCCTACGGAGACCAGAAGGTCTTTGGCAAACCCATCGGCGGAGACATCCTCAACTGCAAGAAGTCCTGGCTCACCGTAAAGGCACTTGAAAACGGCGCCACAGATATAATCGAGGCACTCAACGCACCCGCAGAGACGGAGAAAGAAAAGGCCGCAAAGATAGAGCGCGTTATGAAGATATATGAGTCCGCAAATGTTGCCGCAGAGGCAAAGAAAACCATTGCGGAACTGAGCTCCAGCGCTATCTTCAAAGGCATAGGCGCCACAACTGATCCTGAAGGCCAGGAGGCCCTGAGGCGTTTTGCAGACTCCCTTGTAGGCCGCACCGTATAATGGACAGGAAAGAACTTGAAATAATGGCCCCGGCCGGCAGTTTTGACTGCCTGCTTGCCGCAATACAGGGAGGGGCGGATTCCGTCTACTTTGGAATTGGCCACCTCAACATGCGGTCCCATTCCGCCAACAACTTTGCACGCGAAGACCTCCCGGAAATCATCCGCATATGCCGCGCATACGGCGTAAAGGCGTACATGACGCTGAACATCACTCTGTACGCAGAGGACCTACAGGCTGCCTACGACACCCTTGACGCCGCCAAAGCGGCGGGGGTGGACGCCATAATAGCCACAGACATGGCGGCAATTCTCTATTGCCGCAAGATAGGCCTTGAGGTGCACATCTCCACTCAGCTCAGCATATCAAATATCGAAGCCCTGCGCTTCTACGCCCAGTTTGCCGATGTGGTTGTCCTGGCCCGGGAACTCAACTTGTTCCAGGTTAAAGAAATCCATGAAACCATACTCCGTGAGAACATCACCGGCCCCGCCGGCAAGCCCGTGCGCATAGAGATGTTCGCCCACGGAGCGTTCTGCATGGCCGTTTCCGGCAAATGCTACCTGTCGCTTGCCGCCTGGGGCGCATCCGCCAACAGGGGCGCCTGCCTGCAGGTGTGCCGCCGCGGATACCTGGTTACGGACTACGAGACCGGCAATGAAATCCACATAGACAACAAATACCTCATGTCCCCCAAGGACCTCTGCACCATAGAATTCATGGACAAGTTCGTTGAGGCGGGCGTGAAGGTGTTCAAAATTGAGGGCCGCGCCCGCAGCGCTGAATACGTGCGCCGTGCCGTTGAGTGCTACCGCGCCGCCGCAGACGCTGTGGCAGACGGCACCTACAACCAGGAAAAGGCTCTGGAGTGGAAAGGCAAGCTTGCCGAGGTCTTCAACCGCGGCTTCTGGGACGGCTACTACCTTGGTGCAAAGATGGGAGAATGGAGCTCCATTTACGGCTCCCAGGCCACCAAGCGCAAGGTTTTCGTGGGAAAATGCACCAACTGGTTCAGCCGCCTTGGCGTAGCAGAAATAGAAGTCCAGGCCACGGAGCTCCGCAAGGGTGACGAACTCATGTTCATAGGCAATTCAACAGGAATAGTTCAAATCACCGTGGACGATCTCCGCGTGGATTATGAACCCGCCGACATGTGCCCCCAGGGCAAACGCTGCTCAGTAGCCGTACCCCTTGACACCATGCCCGTAGACCTTGCCAACCAAAGCCCGGACATGACCCCCGGCGAACGCTTCCACCCCCGCCGCGGCGACAAAGTCTACATCTGGCGCTAGTACGCCGTCATCCCCGACCTGATCGGGGATCTTAAACAACATGCCGTCATTCTCGGGATTGTCCCGGGAATCTCTAATTACTATCAGGAATCGTTATCGCCGGCTGTTTGAGTGCCTGGTGCAGCTGTTCGTCATAGCGGAGGCGGATCTTGATGGCGGCTTCCTGGAAATAGTAGCGCGCTACGATTTCTTCTTCTATGAACGGAACAATTTCGTCTTTCTTGAGGTACAGGAAGGTGGCTTTATCCATCTCCAGGGCCTTCTGGAGGGCATCCAGCTGGGACTCCATGGTTTTCTCCAGGCCGTCTTCCTTGAGCGTATTCCTCATCTGGTCAAACAGGGCGCGGGCCGTTGAACGGTAGTCGAACTCCTTGTCCTGTGCGTAGGCCACGAAGTCTTCGAATTCCGTGAAATGGAAATCTTCCGGAACGGACTCATGACGGACCACGTAATTCAGGGCATACTGTTCTACTATGCCGCCAAGGACCAGGGAATAAGTGAGCCTGGAGTACTTGTGGGGCTGAACCTCGAAGTCCGGGGTGATGCCGCCGCCGTCCCTTACGATGCGGCCGTGGGCGGTCTTGAACTCATGGGTAAGGGAATCCGGGATGTGCCCTACGCTGCCGTCCTCGTTGCGGTGGGAGTAGTCTATGGCCTGGACGCATCGTCCCGAAGGAGTGTAGTACTTTGCGGTGGTAACCTTTATCTGACCGTCGTACGGGAGAGGACGTATGCTCTGGACAAGGCCCTTGCCGTATGTGCGGGTGCCGATGATGGTGGCCCTGTCATAGTCCTGGAGTGCACCGGATACGATTTCCGAGGCCGATGCGCTTCCGGAATCCACCAATACTACGATTGGAATATTTGTGTCGATGGGATCCGTTGAAGTGCGGTATGTGGCGTTGCTGCCGGTGGTCCTGCCTTTGGAGGACACCACTACGGAGCCCTTGGGAACGAAGAGCGACACAATGTTCACGGCCTCCGTCATGAGTCCGCCGCCGTTGCCGCGAAGGTCCAGCACCAGGCGCTTCATGCCCTGCATGCGCAGCTTGAAGAAAGAATTGCGGACGTCTCTCCACACGCCGTCAGTGAACTTGGAGAGCATTATGTAGCCGTCTTCGGCGTTCAGCATGCCGGTATACTCAACTGAAGGGAGGACGATCCTTTCACGTGTGACCTTCACGTCTTCAACGCTCCCGGTGTATACTTTCTTTACCTTGAATACCACCTTGGTGCCGGGTTTGCCCCTCATCTTGTCCGAGCTTTCCGACGCCGTGAGGCCGTGGGTGGACTCCCCGTCAATCTCCATGATCTCATCTCCGCAGTGAAGGCCCGCCTTGGCGGCCGGGGAATTGGCGTAAGGCTCGTTGATAATTACGTTTCCTTCGATATCCGGCTTGTAAATGAGTGCTCCAATGCCGCCGTAGGCGCTTGAGAGCATCATCTGGAAGTCTTCCTGCTCTTCTTCCGGAACATACACCGTATAAGGGTCCAAAGCACCCAGCATGGCGTCTACGCCTTCCCTCTCTATACGGCCCACTTCCAGCGAGTCCACGTAAGAGCGGTTGAGTTCCTTGAGTATTGCGTTATGTAGTTCCACCCACTGACCAAGGGTGAAGTCCTTACTCTGTGCATGTGCGTTTGCCCCTATGGCCATGAATGCCAGAACGGAAAGGGCATATATGATTCTCTTCATGTTACAAAGATACAAAATAAATGAGTAACTTTGCGGCGGCAAAAGTCATACCATCATGAAACTTGTATTTGCAACGGCCAACCCCGGAAAAGTCCGCGAGGCAGCGGAGATCCTGGGTCCCGGTTTTGAAATAATTACCGCCGCGGAGGCGGGCATCACGGAAGATATCCCGGAGACGGGCAATTCCCTCCGTGCAAATTCCCTCCAGAAGGCGCAGTACATATATGAACGCACCGGCCTGGATTGTTTTGCCGATGACTCCGGCCTTGAGGTGGACATCCTTGGCGGCGAACCCGGCGTGCACACCGCCCGCTACGGCGGAGTGGCGCACGACAGTGACCGCAACATGACCAAGCTCCTCTGGGAGATGGGCCGCAGGGAAAAAGAGGCATCGGTAATGAGGGACATGGGCATTCCCACGCCCCACGCTACCAGGAAGGCGCGTTTCCGCACTTCCGCAACGCTTATCATCGGCGGAGAAAAGCATTTCTTCGACGGCGTAATGGAGGGCAGCATAGCCCGTGAGAGGCGCGGCACCGGCGGCTTCGGGTACGATCCCGTCTTTATCCCGGAAGGAATGACCCAGACCAACGGAGAGCTGGGCGAGGCGTTCAAGAACACCATTTCCCACCGCGGAAAGGCCCTCAGGGCCATGGCCGCATTCCTGCATGAACGGGAGCATTGAGCTCATAGTGCTTGGTACCACCAAGGTGGGAGACACCGGCCTGGTGGTGCATACGCTTTCCCGTGAGTTGGGACGGCGCGGCTTCATTGTAAGGCCCGGGAAAAAGGCATCGGCCTCACTGTTCCTGCCCCTGAATATTTTGGAGGCCGATGTGGTGGAAAACCCCAAGAGCGAGCTGTGGAGCCTGAAGGGAATATCGGCCCGGGACTCGCTGGAGGGCATACGCGGGAACATCCACAAGAATACCATGACGCTGTTCCTCTCCGAGGTCCTGTTCCGGACTCTCCAGGAGGGGGTGCTGGAAGACGGGCTGTACGAGTGGTGCGTAGGCAGTATCCTCACGCTGAATGCCCTGGAAGGGGATTTCGCAAACTTCCATATAAGGTGGCTGCTGGAACTGGCGGGAGCGCTGGGATTCAGGCCGTCGTGGGAAGACCTGGCGCCTTTTGCAGAGGAGAATGCCCTGGCTCTCAAGCAGTTCCTTTCCGCCGACTTTGGAGAGAGCATGCTGCTGCCGCTTAACGGGTCCGTCCGCAACGCCTTGGCGGAGAGTCTGGTGCGATATCTTGAATTCCATACCGAGCAGCCCATACGCGTGAAATCCCTTGCAGTCCTGAGGGAATTATACAAATAAAGTGTATCTTTGTGCCCGCTAATAACCAACCAAAAATGAGAAAGCATTCGCGCTCAACTTACGAGGGAATTATCCTACTGGCCTCCCTGATTCTGGTATTCTCCCTGCTGGGTTCCCGCATGGGCGGCGCCAACATGGTGAAAACCATCATGAACACGGCTCATGACCTTCTCCTTAACACCGTGTTCTACCTCATGGGCATCACGGTCCTTACCGGTGCGCTGTCCAAACTCATGAGCGAGTTCGGCGTGGTCACTATCCTGGGAAAGCTGCTCAAGCCGCTCATGAAGCCGCTGTACAACCTTCCGGGCGTTGCCGCACTGGGTGCCGTGCTCACTTTCCTGTCAGACAACCCGGCGGTGATTTCGCTCTCAAAGGACAAGAAGTTCGCATCCTATTTCAAGAAGTACCAGCTCATCTCCCTCTGCAATTTTGGAACGGCATTCGGAATGGGATTCGTGGTAATGATCACCATGGTTGGTTATCTGCACGTGAAGGGTGCAATAGTTGGTCTGTTCGGCGCTTTCTGCGGATCAATCATCTCTACCCGTCTGATGCAGAAAAAGTGCCTCAAAGCATATCCTGAGCTTGATTCTCCGGTGCTTAACGAAATCAAGGAAGAGCCCACGGAGAAGGCTCCGGAAGAGGAAAGCGACAAGAGCGTCTTCATGCGTTTCCTGAACGCCCTCCTGGACGGCGGCAAGAACGGCGTGGAACTTGGTCTTCAGATCATCCCCGGCGTTCTCATCATCACCACGGCAGTGATTATGCTCACTTTTGGTGCCGGTCCTAACGGCGTTTACGACGGCAGCGCCTCCCAGGGCGTCCCGGTCCTGCCTTGGCTGGCACAGAAGATTCATTGGGTATTTGAATGGCTGTTCGGATTCAAGAGCATGGAACTCATAGCCTTCCCCATGACCGCCCTTGGCGCCGTGGGTGCAGCCCTTGGTCTTCTTCCCACGTTCAATGCGGCAGGCATCCTTGACGGCAACGCCATTGCGGTGTTCACCGCCATTGGCATGTGCTGGAGCGGCTTCCTCTCTACCCACACCGCCATGCTGGACTCCATGGGTTACCGCAAGGTTATCTCCAAGGCCCTTGGCTCACATGCCATAGCAGGTCTATGCGCCGGTATCATAGCGCATTTCCTGTATCTGCTGGTTTCCTTAATCTAGAGATTCCCGGGACAAGCCCGAGAATGACGGCATGTTGTTTAAGATCCCCAATCAGGTCGGGGATGACGGCGCAAAGTTCATTTTGGGCCGATATTGCGCTTTTGGGGGAATATGCGGGAAAATGTGTATATTTGTAGTATGTCAAAGAAAAAATCAAAAAACCGCAGCGCAGGCCACAGGGGGGATAAGAAGAAGAAAGCCCGTAAGATTGTTCCGGAGTATATAGGAACGGCGAAGATGTCCCGTGAGGGATTCGTATTCGTGGCTGTGGAGGGCCAGGAAGAGGATATCTATGTGAAGGCGTCCAAGACAAGGGGTGCACTGAACGGTGATATTGTGAAAGTTGCCGTTACCCAGGAGAGGGACGGAAAGGCAAGGAAGCGCAGCGGTGAAATCATTGCAATAATAGAACGATCCACAAAGCCTTTTGTGGGCATTCTGCACATAGTTGGCAAACAGGCCTGGGTGCTAATGAGTTCCAAGACCATGCCGTACGACATTGAGGTCCCCATCCCTGAAGGCGCCCAGAAGGGCATGAAGGTGGCGGCCGTTGTAGACGGCTGGGAGCGCGGAGAAAGCGCACCTCACGGCCATGTGGTGGATGTTCTGGGCCTTCCCGGAGAGAACGAGACGGAGATGCACGCCATCCTGGCGGAGTTCGGCCTTCCCTACCGCTTCAGCCCTGAGGTTGAGAACGCGGCCGATTCCATTCCGGACGAGATTACGGACAAGGACCGCGCAAAACGCCGGGACTTCCGCAGCACCCTCACCTTCACCATAGACCCCGCAGACGCAAAGGACTATGACGATGCCATCAGCTTCCGTAAACTGGAAAACGGCAACTACGAGGTGGGCGTCCATATTGCTGACGTCTCCTGGTACGTAAAGCCCGGCAGCGCCGTGGACAAGGAGGCGCAGGAGCGCGGAACATCGGTGTATCTGGTGGACCGTACGGTGCCCATGCTCCCGGAGAAGCTTTCCAATAAACTGTGCTCCCTGAGGCCCGGGGAGGAGAAACTCACCTTCAGCGCAGTGTTCGAGATTACCCCGCAGGCTAAAGTCTTCAATCCCTGGTTCGGCCGCACAAATATCATTTCCGATTACCGTTTCGCCTACGAGCTGGCGCAGGAAATCATAGACGCCGGACCGGAAGAGGCCATGAAGCGTGAATTCGGGGAAGGCAGCGAGTGCGGGATTGTACCGGACGCCGTGAAAGAAGCGATAATCGTCCTGAACGATATAGCGCTGAAGCTGCGTGAAAGGCGTTTCAAGGCCGGTGCCGTGAACTTTGACAGGCCGGAAATGAAGGTGGACATTGACGCTGATGGCAAGCCCATTGGCGTGCACCAGAAGTTCTCCCGCGAGGCCAACTGGCTCATAGAGGAGTTCATGCTCCTTGCCAACCGCAACGTGGCGGAGTACGTAGCCACGGACGGCAAGATGGGCGGGAAAGCGCTCTCCAAGGCAAAGACCTTCGTCTACCGTGTACACGATGAGCCCAATATGGAAAAGATATCGGGCCTGAGGGACTTTGCGGGGCACTTCGGCTACAAGGTGGGGCAGCTGACAGGCGGCAGGGATGTAGCAGTGGCGCTGAACGGCCTCATGGAAGAGGCCAAGGACAAGCCTGAGCTGGCCGCAATCCAGCTGCTGGCCCTGCGTTCCATGGCCAAGGCATGCTACAGCACGGACAACATAGGCCACTACGGCCTGGCGTTCAGGTTCTATACGCACTTCACATCGCCCATCAGGCGCTATCCGGACCTTATGGTCCACCGCCTCCTTGCCAAATACATGGCAGGGGCGGAGTCCCAGGACCTTGACTACTACACCCAGCAGTGCAAGCACGCCTCGGAGCGCGAGGTGGTTGCAGCCGAGGCTGAGCGTGAGAGCACCAAGTACAAGCTGGTGGAATTCATGCAGGACAAGATTGGCCAGGAATTCGACGGCCACGTGTCCGGCGTCACGGAATGGGGCATCTACGTGGAAATCGAGCCTACAAAAATTGAGGGCATGGTCCCCTACCGCACCATCAGGAGTGATTTCTTCGATTACGACGCGGACAACTACCGCGCCGTTGGCCGCAGAACCCACCGCATAATCCGCCTTGGCGATGCACTCCGCATCCGCGTAAAAGGCACCTCCCTTGAGCAGAAACTCCTTGATTACGAACTTGTAGAGGAGGTATGAGGACCGTCTCCTTCATTGTGAACCCCGTCTCCGGAGGTAAGGACAAGAAAGGCATCCTGGCGGCCATAGGCAGGTACATGGACCTTTCCCAGTGCCGGTACGACGTTCGTCAGACCACCTGCGCCGGAGAGGCGGAAACCCTTGCCAGAGACTCCAAGGCCGATATAGTTGTGGCGGTTGGCGGCGACGGTACCGTAAGCGAGGTGGCGAAGGGGCTCATCGGCACAGAAAAAGCCCTTGGAATAATCCCCTGCGGCAGCGGCGACGGTCTTGCCCTGCACCTTGGCATAAGCCGTGAACCGGCCAGGGCCGTGAAGGTAATAAACGAGGCCTGCATCCAGAAGATAGACGTTGCCCACATAGACGGAAAGCCGTTCTTCGTGACAGCCGGCGTGGGGCTGGACGCTCTGGTGAGCTGGGATTTCGCATCGTCCAAAAAGAGGGGGCTGGGGACTTATATCCAAACCGCGCTAGAGAGCTGGATCTGGGAGAAGCCGGAGCAGTATCTGGTGGAATGCGGGGACAAGTCCTGGAGCGGGAAAGCGGTGTTCGTGACCGTGGGAAACGCCAACCAGTGGGGCAACGAGGCCAAGATTACGCCTGGTGCATCCCTCACCGACGGCCTTCTGGACGTTACCATAGTGGAACCCTTCGAAGCCATTGAAATCCCGGACATGGCCGCGCGCCTTATGACCGGCCGCATGGAAACCTATAAACGCGTACATACATATCGGGGCACTCAGGTGCACATCCGTCGTATGGCACCCGGGCCTGCCCATAAGGACGGAGACCCGTTCCAGGCAGGTAAGGACCTGTATCTGGACGTTGAGCCGGGCGCTTTGAACGTTATTGTCCCCAGGAACAAACTTGGGAAAGTCTGATATGAAAAGAATCTCTTTGTGTGCAGCGCTGATGCTGCTTGTTTCCCTTTGGGCCGGCGCCCAGGGCGTGAAGGCCGGGCCATGGCTAAGCGACTGCTCTGAAAACGCCGTCACCATTCTCTGGACAAGCGACGTGCCGGGAATGGCATATGTGGAACTGGAAGACGGCACGCAGCTCTACGAAACCTTTGCCGGAAGGCGGATCTTCCGCAGCTTTCACAGCATAAGGGTAGAAGGCCTCAACCGTGGGGGAACCCTCCGCTACAGGGTCTGCGGCACCAATCTCAAAGACGATTCCAACGCCCGCAATCCAAAGTTTGAGGGCGGCTACAGCAGCCCCTGGTACGCCACCCGTACGCTGGACTCAAAGGCCTCCGGCTGCCGCTTCTCCGTATTCAACGATATCCACATGAAGGTGGACAAGTATGCCGCCCTGGCCGCCCAGGTGGATTCTGCGGCAACGGATTTCATATTCCTGAACGGAGACATTGTATCGGCCGGAAACTATGTTCTTGACAGCCTTGTCCGGTATGCCGTGGAACCTATAGGAGACCTTACTCACGGACTTCCGCTGTTCTTTGCCCGTGGCAACCACGAGGGCCGCGGAAACAACCCCACCATTGTTGCCGATGTATTTCCGCACAGCGATCCCGCCCCCTTCTACTACACTTTCCGACAAGGCCCTGTAGCGTTCATCGTCTTTGACGGCGGGGAAACAAGCGAGAAAAGAAGCGTCCTTTACAGCGGAGCCGAAGTCTATGAAGATTACCTCAACCGGCAGATAGAATGGGCTAAAAAGGCCATGAAAGACCCTCTGTTCCGCAAAGCCCCGGTAAAGGTGTGCCTTGTACACATCCCCATGATAGACCACCCGGACAAGACGGACTATATTATCCAGCGCTGGCTCAACCATCACATCGTCCCCATGCTGGACAATGCCGGAGTCAATTTTATGATAGGCGCTGACCTCCACGAGTTCATAATGTGCGACCCCGGCGTAATGGGCGCCCCCTCCTTCCCTATCCTGGTGAACGATGACGTCCGCCGCCTTGACTTCAGTTACCAAAAAGGCGGCCACATTCATGTGACCACCTTCAACGCTTCCGGAGAAAAGGAATTCGAACGCGATTTCCCAGTTAAATAAGCTAGCAACAGCTTCCCAGAACCTTCATTCCCTGGGCTGACGGCACCAGCAAAACTGAGCCGCGGCATGCAGGGACAAGGAGCGTGTCTCCCTGGCGCACATGCTGGCCGTCCACAAGGCCGGAGCCTTCCGTGCAGATTACGGTCATGAAGGAATCCGGCAGAGCCACTTCCATTGGCTTTGTGAGGTCATAGAGAGTGGTTGTGAAGTACTTGCAGCTTACAAGCTGTACCGGGGTGTCCTTGGCAGGCTGGTAAGACGTCCTGTATGTGGGAAGGACGTTGAAGTCTATAGCCTGCAGGGCCAGGTCCGTGTGCAGCTGGCGGGGCTTTCCGTCCAGGCCAAGGCGGCCGTAATCCCATATGCGGTAAGTGAGGTCCGACGTCTGCTGGATCTCCGCCAGGAGGCAGCCGGAGCATATGGCGTGGATGCGGCCGGGGGGCAGGAAGAAGACGTCGCCGGGCTTTACCTCGTAGCGGGCAAGGATGTCCGTTATGGTGCCGTCCGCAACGCGCCGCTGATACTCTTCCCGGGTAACTTCCTGCTTGATTCCGCAGTAGAGCGCCGCACCGGGTTCCGTATCAATCACGTACCACATCTCCGTCTTGCCGCGGAACTCAGGGCCGTGGACGCGCTTTGCCATCTCATCGTCCGGATGCACCTGGATGGAGAGGTCACTGTGCGCGTCGATGAACTTTATAAGGAGGGGGAAATCCTCTCCTACCGCCTCGTACACATGTTTTCCAAGAAGCAAGTCCTTGTACTGGGCGCAAAGCCACGGGGCGCTGTGGCCACGGAGCGGGCCGTTGTCCACAAGGGTAAGGTGCTCTCCGTAACCGGAGATTTCCCAGCTCTCCCCTATCTTGGGAAGGTTGCCGGGAACGCCTTTATAGGGTAAAATTCTCTCCCCGCCCCAGACCATGGTCCGGAACCAGGGAGAGAATCTGAGTGTGTAAAGCTTTTCCATTACTTGAGTCCGCGTGCGCGCATGAGTGCGGAAGGATCCGGATCTGCGCCTCTGAACTGCTTGTAAAGGGTCATAGGCTCTTCGCTGCCGCCCTTCTCAAGGAAGGTCTCGCGGAAGCTCTTTGCGGTTTCCTTGTTGAATACGCCATCGGCCTTGAACTTCTCCCATGCGTCTACGGCAAGGACCTCGCTCCAGAGGTAGCTGTAGTAGCCTGCGCTGTAGCCGCTGTTGAAGATGTGGTTGAAGTAGGTGGTGCGGTAACGGGGGATGATCTCGTCCACCAGGCCCATTTCCTTGCACACCTTGGCCTCGAAGTCACGGATGTCCTGAGGGGTCTTGAAGGCCTCGAGTTCCTGTGCGGTCATCTCATGCCATTTCATGTCAAGGATGGATGCGGCGCAGAGTTCTCCGCAGGTGAAGCCCTGGTTGAACTTGAGGGCGTTCTGGATCTTTGCCACAAGCTCTGCGGGGATGGTCTCTCCGGTCTGGTAATTATTGGCGTAAACAGCCAGGATTTCCGGTACGAAGGCGAAGTTCTCGTTGAACTGGGAGAAGGTCTCCACAAAGTCGCGTGCCACGGAGGTGCCGCTTATGCTCTTGTAATTGCACTTGCTCAGGAAGCCGTGCAGGGCGTGGCCAAACTCATGGAAAGCAGTCTGGACGTTGTCTATGGTAAGGAGGCTGGGCTGGGCGTCCGTGGGGTCCTCCCCGGGAGCCGGGAAATTGCACACGTTCACGATGATAGGACGAATGTCTCCTTCCTGGTCGCGGAAGTTGTTCATCCAGGCTCCGCCGCGCTTGGTGGGCCTCACATAGTAGTCCTTATAGAATATACCTATGAGGCTGCCGTCCGGCTCAGTGAGCTTCCAGGCGCTTGCTGAGGGATTGTAAACCTCAACCTCCGGGGCGGGTTCGATCTTGATACCATAGATGGTTTCCGCAGCGTAGAAAACGCCCTTGAGCACGCTGTCCGCCTGGAAATAGGGCTTGGTCTGGGACTCGTCCAGGGCATACTTCTGGGCGCGGACTTTCTCTGCGTAGTAGCTGTAGTCCCAAGGCTCAATCTTGTGACCGGCAATCTTCTGCATGTCCTTCATCTCTTCCTTTGCCTTGGCCATGGAGGCGTCCATTATGGGCTGCAGGAAGTTGTCTACGGTAGCAGGGTCACCCGCCATCTTGTTGGAGAGCTGATAGTCGGCGAAGGACTTGTAGCCAAGCAGCTGAGCCTGCTCCGCACGGAGTTTCAGAATTTCCAGGACGATTCCGTTGTTGTCGTTCTCGTTGGCATTATTCCCGCGGGAGCTGTAGGCCTTGAACACCTGCTCGCGCTTTGCGCGGTCCGGGCATGAGCCCATGAAATCGTAGTACTCGCTTACGGTGATTCCCGTGGCCTCCTTGAAGGCATTGTTCTCCGCCAGGAGGTTCTGGCCGAACTTCTGGCTCAGGGAAGCGAGCTTTGTGGAGATTTCAGCAAAGCGCTTCTTGCCTTCTGCATCCAGGCCCACGCCGTTGCGCTCGAAGCTCTGGTACAGCTTCTTGGTTGCCATCTGCTGCTCACGGGTAAGGCCATCCATGTTGTCATACACTGCCTTTACGCGCTTGAAGAGGTCCTCGTTCATGAAGATCTCGTTCTCCGCCTCCGTAATCATGGGCATCACTTCCTCCTCTATGGCCTGCATCTCGGGAGTGGAATCGCTCTCCGCCAGGTTGAAGAATACTCCGGAGACCTTTGCCAGGAGGGCTCCCGCGCGGTCATAAGCCGCAACGGTGTTCTCGAAGGTGGGGGCTTCCTTGCAGTCTATGATTGCCTTGATTTCCGCCTTTTCCTGCTTTATGCCTTCCTTGAATGCAGGAAGATAATGCTCCGTCTTGATCTGAGAGAACGGTGCCGTTCCGTAAGGGGTGTCCCATTCCTGGAAGAATGGGTTCTTCTGTGAACAGGAAATCATAAGTACAACAGCTCCAAAAGCTATAAGCAATTTTTTCATTGCAATTCTAAATTATTGATAATCTTCTACTTAGCGTTTTTAACCCCGGCTTTTTGCCCGGGGTTAAACAATGTATTTATTTAATAATCAGACACTTACAGTTGCGCTAGTTTACTTTCACAGAAACCGAAGGATCGTCAACCAGCGTAAACTGGGCTGCGCCGGAATAGATGGTCATGATGCCGGTGATGTCCGCAGTCTTGGAACCGGAGGTGAGGCCTGCGTCAAGAGTCTGGTCTGCAAACTTTGCGTAGCCGCTGGTACGGACCTGGATGTCCGTGGAGCCCAGCTTGAAGTAATGCGACACATAGTTTGCAGTGGCATTCTTGATCATGATGTCCTTGTAGTACGTGTCCTGATCCGGGCTGAAGCTGTCCAGAACCTTCTCTGAAAGCTTGGCGCTGCGGGGCGTTGTGGTGGCAATGGAACCGTACTTGGTTGCACCGCTTCCCACCTCTGCAGAATCCCATACTCCGCTCTTGAGGTAGCCGATATAACCGGCCTTAGAGCAGCTCCAGGTGTTGATTCCCCAGGTTCCCTTGTCCGAGAGGAACACACGGTTTTCCGGGTTGCCGCTCTTGTGGGGAAGGTTGGGGTTGGGATAGAACAGGGCGAAGATCTGGTTGCCGTACTTCACTCCTTTCACGGTCACAAGCTTGCCCCAGAGTTCTCCTGTGAAGCCTGCGTTGATGGAAGCCTTTACATCGGCCTCAGTGACCACGGTGGGGGCCACGGGGTCTCCGTACTGGCCCTTGAACACATGCCTGTCTATGATTGACTGAAGGTCGATATAGGAGGTCTCGTACTCATTTGTGGATGTCTGGTCCGCCTCCATGCCAAGCTGAGGCATGCCGTTGTATGCGCCCAGCGTGAGACCGTCGCAGTAAACGTAGAGTGTCTGACCAAGTGCATATTCGCTGTACAGGGAGGACTTTCCAAGCTTGAGGTCAATGCCGCCGGTGGCGTCCTGGATATAGATTTCACGGTATACGTTACCGGTGACGTCGCTGGAAGTTACCTTACCCGTAACCCATACATTGCCCGTTACCTCAAGGGGTTTGTTCTTATACATGGCCTTGAGTTCCTTGATGGTCTTGAATGACCCTATTGCAGGGGCGCCATCGGGAAGGGCGGTATCGGAATACAGGTGAGTATGCTCAGGGGCCTGGGGTGAACCAAGCACGGGCTGCCATTCTTCTATCAGACTCTGGCAGGAAACGAGGGCGGCTGCAGCCGCAAGGATTGCGATAATCTTTTTCATGGCTCTTAGAATCTGAAGTAAATGTTAAGCATATAGTTGGTACCTGCCATGTAGAAGTACTTGGAGTCGAAACGGTAGTAGCGTTCCTTGTTCACGGTATTGTCCACAAGACGAGTCTGCTCGTAACCGCCGGTCTTGACGTTGCGGTTGTTGAAGAGGTTCTTGGCGTTGAGGGAGAAGCCCAGCTGGTACTTTCTCTGGATGTACCAGGACTTACCTATGGAGAGGTTGGCCAGAAGGGCGGCCTTGAACTTCTCCTGGGTGGTCATGTATTCAACCTCGGTGTCCGTAATGGTGTTGTCCGGACCTGCCACAGCGTAGTCTGTACGATAAAGAGGGTTCATGTCCAGATATGCCCTGTCAAAGTATTCCAGGTCTGCATCGATGAACCAGTAGTTGTAGTTGTATGCAAGGCCTATGGAAGCCGCCGTCTGGGGCGTAGAGGGCACATAGTGCTTCTGCTTCACCAGCTTGCCCTGAGCATCCAGGTACTGCGTGCTCTTCCAGTAAGTGACCAGCACGTTCTCCATAACCACGTCGGCACTGTTATCCACGGTCTGGGTCATCCTGGGATTGGAAGTATATACATACTCGCCAAGGGAAAGGACGCCCTGCACGGACAGGTTGGGGACGATGTAGGTGGGGAACTTGAATCCGATCTCGATACCCATGTTGCGCTGATCGATTCCGGTGATAGCAAAGTTGGAGAATGCGTTCTGGAGGTCGTCGTAGGCGCTCATCACCTTGCTCTGGTCCTTGATGGTGGTGAAGTAACCGGTGGCGCGGAGGTTGATTCCGTTGGCGTTGTACTGCCAGTTAGCGTCCGTGCTGAAGGTCTTCACGGTTGTGAGGCCGTCCATGAGGGAGTTGCGGGTACGGGGGCTTAGGAAGGCCTGGTTGAACTTGGGAGCATCGGCAAAATAACCAATGTTGCCGTATACCCTGGACTTGCCGTCCATCACGTAGCTCATGCCAAGCTTTCCCGCATAGGTGAAGAACTTGCTCACCTTGGATTTGCCGTACGATGTGGTCACGGAGCCATCGGCCTCATATGTGGGCTCGATGGTTACGCCGTCAACAACCAGTTTGTTGCCGTTGGCGTCAAGGCCGGGGAACAGGCCCTTGCGAAGGAGACCTTCCCTCCAGAAGCTCTCCGTGCCAAGGCGTCCGCCGACGTTCACCTCAAGGTCGCCGATGGTGTAGTTGCCGTTGATCCAGCCGCCAAAGTTACGCACCTTTGCCATGTAGTCGTAGCCGTATTTGTCGCCTACGCCCAGAGTTTGGGCCTTGCCGTTGGCCATGTAGTAGTCGAGGTCGTTCTGAAGCTTGTACGGGGTGGCCGCAAAGTCGCGCTCCGCAAAGTTGTCTATATCCATGAAGTACTCACCACCCAGAAGGTCTGCAACAATCTTGTAATACTCTGTGTTGTTGATCCTGGCGCTGAGGCCTCCGGTCACGATTACGCGGTCCTTGGGAAGATACTTGAAGGTGGTTGCAAAGTTGAGGTCCTTCTGGTCCACGTGACGCTCCTCCTGAATGTACTTGGAACGGCCGCCCTGCAGGTAGTTCACGTTGTACAGGCGGTCCCAGTTGATGTGGGTGAGATCCGGATACAGCTTGGAGTTACCCCAGATTTCCTTGGCCCAGCCCCACTTGGTCTCGTTGTGACGGTTCATGTCCGGGTTGTCGTCCATGAAGTAGCTGGGGAGGTTGCGGTAGTAGTCCGGACGGGGGTCCTGGGCATCGTACCAGTCAAGTGCGGTGTATCCGTTCTTACCAAAGCGGTAGAGGACGGTGGTGCTGGCGGAGAACTTGTCCGAAGGGTTGAAATCCCATTTCACGAAGCCTATGGGCTCGTTGGTCTTGCGCACACGGGCGTTACGCACCTTGCCGTTCTGGTAGCCCCAGTTGCTGTTGTACATATTGTCACCCATAAGGTCATAGACCTCCTGGGTGGCGGCGTTCTGCGCACCGCGCTCGCCGGGAGTTGCGAAGAAGGCGAAGCTCACGGTGTTGGCATCGTTGATGACCTTATCTGCTGCCAGGTAATATGCCAGGGACTTGTAGTAGACACCGTCTATCCAGTCATTTCCGCCAAGACGGGCGCTCACGTTGGCCGCGAATGCCCAGCCATTGTCCATGGGACCGGTAGCGTAGGAACCCATTACCCTGAGGCGGTAAAGCGTGCTGTTTGTGAGAACGCTTCCACGGAGGCCCTTACGGACGTTTGAGGCGTTACCGTAGATGTTGGTGGCGCCGTTGTATCCGCCGAAGCCGAAGTCGCTTACATCGGCCCCATTCACAGTCTCCTTGCTGCGCATGGCCTCATTCAGGCCGCTCCACAGGGAGAACGGACCGTAACCGGTAATGGCATCGTTTAGCTTTACGCCGGCAAGGTAAACTTCCTGACTCTCGGAGCTATAACCGCGGGCGCGGAAACGCACGGAGGAGAAGTTGTAACCTGCGATGCTGTTGAATACGTCGTTGCTGCCGAACAGGATGGTGGGATTGTCGTTGAAGCCGCTGTCGTTCATGTCGAAGGCGGCGAAGGAGTCCTCGTCCAGGTCAGACACCTTCTGGATGCCGGTAAGACCCACGTTGAAGAGGTTCTTTACCTGGCCGTCCACAACGGCGAACTGAATCTGCGCCTCAAGGAAGTCCGGGGCTTTGACAATGAGGGTGTAATTGCCGTCGGCAAGGCCCCTGATACGGAAGGTTCCGTCATCGGCCGACTTTGCCGTGGCAATCTCCTGAGCGCCCTGGGACAGTACCAGAACGGCGTTTTCCACGGGCTGACGGCCGTCACGGTTCACCACCGTTCCGGACACTCCGCCGGACTGTGCCAACAACGCCACGGAAGCCAGCAGGGCAGCTATGGTGAGTATCAGTCTCTTGGTCATATGGTTATTTCTTTATAACGATGTACGTAGGATAGTGGTCCGAATATCCTCCCACGAAAGCGCCGTTGGAGAAGGTACGGAACGGGGTGCCCTTGTACTGGCCGGTCTGGTTGGTCATGAAGGGCTTGCTGAACACGCGGCCGTAGAATTTCTTCTTGGTGATCTTCTGGATCTGGAAGGTTCCCCTGGGCGCGTGAGCCAGGTTGTAGTTCACCAGGATGCAGTCGTAGATATTGCCCTCTCCCCTATAGTAAAGTGAGCTGTAACCGGCCTCAAGCATGCTCCAGAAAGGAGAGAAATAGTCCGCTTCCTTCACATCCTTGATGTTCTTGCGGCCGTGCATGTGCTTTGCCATGGAGTCGTCGAAGGGGTTGTCGTTCATATCGCCCATGATCACGCAGTTGATGCCGGGATATTTCTGCATCATCTTCATGGAGTGCTGGTACACAATCTCTCCGCCGCGTGCGCGGGTGTCCACGCCCTTGCCGCCAAGACGGGAAGGCAGGTGGCACACATAGAAGGCGAAGTGCTCTCCATCGATGATGCCGTGAACCATTAGGATGTCACGGGTGCGGAAGTTCTCCTGCTCCTCCTTGGTCATATCGAACTTGATATTGCTGCCCTCGAAGGTGAAGGGGATGGACTCGCTCTCAACGAGGGTCATCTTGGTGGGGTCGTACAGGAGACCGCAGTCTACGCCACGGCGGTCAGGGCCGTCGTAGTGGACTATCTGGAAGTGGGCGTCCGCAATGGCGGGCTCCATCACCAGGTCTTCCAGGACGTGGCGGTTCTCAATTTCCGATACGCCAAGCACCGTGTGCCATACGCCGTTGTCCTTTTTCATCTCCGCAATGACCTTGGCCATGTTCTGGAGCTTCTTGGCATACTTGGCCTCCGTCCAGTTATTGGCGCCGTCCGGAAGGTACTCGTAGTCGTTCTTACCGTCGTCGTGATACGTGTCGAAGAGGTTCTCAAGGTTGTAGAACCCTATCACGTGACTACGGTTCTTGTTGCCGGCCTGGGCCCACCAGGGAGTGAGGACCATTACAAGCAGGGCAAGAAGGTATAACTGTCTTTTCATATTACGGTTATTAGTTTATTTCCACCAGGCGGAAGGAGCAGCGGCTTCTATCTTGTCCGCGCTCTCCTTACCTATTTTCCCAACCAGGTTGGGGAAGAAGTCTATCCCCGTCTGCTCTTCGAGCTCGTCGATGGACATGATGTAATCCAGATAATTCCCTCCGGATATTCCACTGTCATGAGGAAGGATGAAACCCGCCGCCATAAAGCCGTTTGTTGCATAAGTGGACGAACCCTTATACAGCAGTGCCTTGAAGTAATGGGTGGGGATCTTCACTCTGAATCCGGTATTGCTGCCGCTGTAACGCGTGGAGCTGTCGAACAGGGCTCCAGTCACAACAAACAGGGTGTCCGATTTGGCCGCATAGTCGCGGACACGGTTCTCCAGATCAACCCAAATGCCGCTGTTGAAGTCGTAGTCCTGCGGGGTCATGTTGGTGGGGACGAATGTGGACGCATTGGCCGCTTCCGTCCTTAGCCTGTCGGCCGACGGCAGCTGATGTCCGCGGGTCCAGCCTCCGCCGTATGTATTGGTAATGTTAGGCTGGATCTCTGCAGGCAGCAGGGCATCGTATCCCCATGCGTTGGAGCGGCCGCCGCTACCCTTGATTGAGTTGTTCAGCGGATAGGCTACCCACAGGGACATATAGTCGTCATAGTCCCAATAGCAGGTGAAGTTGCGGACGCCGTCGGTTTTTTCTGAACGATACTTTCCGCCATCCATATTATGGATAAGCATCTCGCGGCCGTCGCCTGCAACCGTGGCGGGAAGTTCCAGCCAGTCAAGGGCTACAGGGGCCACGTCATAGCCGTAGTTCCCTACCTGGCCCTGGCTGCTGCCTGCACCATACTGGGTAACCACAACGCTGGAGGCAGCGCCTTTGGCAGGCGAGAACAGAATTGTCAGAGTACGGGACTCTTCACCGGTATTGGCCTGGTACTTGAGGCGTACGTCACTGCGGTTTCCAATTCCGTCCTCAGGGGTGATGGTAGCCCATTCCTCTGTTCCTTCAGGGAAATCCAAACCCAGGGACCAAGCACCGGAGGCGGTTACGTCCACCCACACGGAGCCCTCTTCCGCGCCAAGCGTAGTGCTGCGGGGCACCACGGACGCTGCGGTCTCCTGCCCCTCGCTTCCGGAAATGCCGGACAGCAGCTCAGGAAGCTTGTCGCAGGAAACGGCAGCGGCAGATGCCACAAGCACCGCCGCCACCATTATGCTTTTCCTGAATATGGACATGTAGATTACTCGTAGTAAACCTCAACGTTCTCTAAGCGGGTCTGGCCGGCCGCAGCCTGAAGGATAACAGTGCTGGCGTTTCCTTCCCATTTGATAATCTCTGCGGTCTTGTCTGCAGTTGCTGTTCCGGCAGTACCTTCTACACCTGTCAAGTCAAGGATGTATTTACCATTGTCGTAATTGTTGGCCTTGAAAACAAGAGCATTAATAGTCTTTCCTGAAGGAGCTTCAATATAGAAAACCGCGCTCTTGTATACCCTCATGCTATATTGATCCGGGGTAACAGGTTTTGTTGTGCTCTTATACTGATAGGTCGCTACTTTGAAACCATCTACGGTTGCAGCGAAGCCAGTCTTAAGAACATCACCGCCATTATCTTCTGCGAAGGTAGTAGCATTGTTGAGAGCAATAGTAATTGTACCGCCTTGACCAGGGACACTGGCCTTAGACTGGATGATGTTCACAAGAATGGTCTTGTTGGTCACGTCTGCCTCAGTGGACAGGGCGATTGTATAGCCAACTTCGTTTTCGGTGCTCTCGTTTGCAGCAAAAGTCACTGTAACAGAGCCAGTACCCTCACCGCTGGTGGGATTGCAACTCACTTGATCAGGCTTCCTGGACACAGTCCATGACACATTGCCCTTAACTTTGATTTCAGCACTTGTTGCACTTGCAGAGACCTTAATCTCTGTTTTCTCCACTTCAAATACGTTACCCTGTGCGATGCTGGTCTGGCCGTTGAGGCTGTAGAGATACCCTCCCTGGGTTATTTCCGGGGTCTTTTCATTATAGTTGACAATCTTGCCCACAGCAACAAGTTCATCGCCAACAGCTACGGTAGCGTCGCCTTCTTCCCATTTTTTGTTTCCAAGATAGAGAATGCGATATGCGGTAAATACTGCGGTAAAACCTTCGTCAATAAGCTCAAATGTGCCATTACCAAACGCGGCGCCAAACTGCTCAGAAATCTTGGATACTTTGCCCTTTACGTAGAAATCCTGTTCTGTTGCGGTTTTGCCCACTTCCTTTGCCTTATTGATGGCTGCGGAAACATTGAACGGACTGGCCTGGGTGCCGTCGCCGGCAGGATTGGCCTGGGTCTCTTCTGCCGGAGGATTGTTACCGCCTTCAGTCTTACCGTTGAGGCTATAGATGAAGCTTGCGCCCTTGCCGACGGTCTCCGGAGTGTTGCCCTTGTAATTTACAACGGGGCCGTAGATGATGACGATATCGCCTTCCTTGATCTCAGTGTCGCCGGACTTCCACTGGCGGTTGCCAAGGTAATAGGTCTGGAACACATAGAAATCTCCGGTTCCATCTTCTGCATCGACAATGTTGAATGTGGCATTGCCATAGTTGCCGCTGGCCTCAAAGGTAGTACCCACCTTGGAGACTTTACCCTTGATGTAAACCTTGTCGCTCTGGACATCGGCGCCAAGGGACTTGGCAAATGCGGCGGCACCGGCAGGATTGTAAGGCTCCTCAAGTGTTCCCTTACCCTTTGCAGTGCCCTCGTTGACGGGTTCATCACCGCCGTCCGACTTGCCGTTGAGGCTGTAGACAAAGCTGGCGCCCTTGCCCACGGTCTCAGGGGTGTTGCCCTTGTAGTTCACTACGGGACCAAAGATGATGACCTCGTCTCCGGCCTTGACGTCAGTGTCTCCGCTCTTCCACTTGCGGTTGCCAAGATAATAGGTCTGGAAGGCATAGAAGGTATCGGTGTCACCGGCGGCATCAACCATGTAGAAAGATGCATTGCCATAGTTGCCGCTGGCCTCAAACGTGGTTGCCACATCGGAGATGATACCCTTCACATAGACGCTCTTGGGGCTCTGGACATCGGCTCCAAGTTCCTCTACATATGCCCTTACGCCGGCCACGGTATAAGGATCTTCCTTGGTACCGGAGCCCTTCTTAACCTCACCGAGGGCACCCTTCTGCTTAACAACAAGGTCTCCCTTTTCAGTATTTGCAAGAAGGTGGATTGTGGTTTCACGGTCGTTGCCCTTGTTCTCAAGAACGGTAACGGTGATGGTCTGCGGCTTTATGTCCGCCTGGCCGCTGGTGGCGCTGAGGGAAATCCAGTCCGGGAGCTCCGTGGTAACCTTCCAGTCGCGAGTGGCGATGATGGAGATGGAAGCGGAATTCTCTTCCGGGCCAAAATTGAGTTCAAGGGGATCAAGTGACAGTTTGGCAAAGCCAAGGTCGATGTCCTCCTCGCAGGCTGTGAACGCAAAAACGCTCGCAATCACTGCCATGAATAAATGTCTAAGTTTCATAATATAGAATTAGTGTTGATTGTTTCTGATTCACAAATATAACAATCTTTTTCGGTTATTCAATTTTTACATAGTAAAAACGGCCCCCGGGGAAACCCGGGAGCCGTAATCAGAAAAATGGCTGGCAGCAATTACAGAGTTACATCAACGCTGAGTTTGGTGCCACTCTTGTTGCTCCATGTCCATGCGGTAATCTCAGTGGCGGGAATACCAGGCAGATCTGCACGAGGGATAGCGATTTCCGTCTCAACACCACTGTCAGTTACTACGCCATTGATAACGGCGTGGTCAACACTGCAGGTGCTGGGAGCAGTTGCTCCTGAACTGGCAATGCCGAACGCGGGAGCATCGGCAGTACCGGCATACGGATATACAACCAAGATGATTTCGTAAGGGCCATTACCCCATAGTTCTGTTCCTGTGGAAGCATCCTTATCGGTATCCAGGCAATAATAGTGGTAGCATGCACCTCCCCAGAGGTCGGCAATCCTTTCGGTTGTCCTCTTCACGTAGAAGTAGATGTTGTTTGCATCGGAGGTGACCTTGAAGGCAGCGGTAACGCTTTCTCCGGTTGCACCTTCAATACCGGCCCAGTCGCTCATGTCACCGTCAATGGTGATGCCCTTGGGGGCGACAGCTATCTCCTCAGTGGAGGCCTGGATGCCGAAGATGATGGCCCTCTTGCCGTTGTTGGTTCCTTCGTAGGTCTCAACAGTGACAGGGGTATCCTGAGAAAGGGCTCCGCCAAGGTTGAAGGCATACTTGTCACTGTCAGCAACAGTGATGGTATAAGGGCTGCTGCCAGTTGCGCCATCATTTGCTGCGATGTCCACAGGTATCACGTTGCTGCCCAGCGTGAGCTTGAGTGATGCAGGACTGCCTTTCCAAGCTACGGCATAGAAGGATACGGACTTGGTGCCGGCAGGAAGAGTGACAGTTGCGCTGCCAAACTTGGAGCTGGTGCCAAGTTTGAGGGTAAAGACGTCCGCAGTACCGTTAACGGTGGCTACGCCGTCAGTGTAAGCACTGCTCACGGTGACTATGCCGTCCTTTACATTGGTGTCATACTCACCAAGTTCTGCCGGAGGATTGGCTGAACCATTTGCTGCGCCGATGGTAGGAGTGTCGAAGATGACAAACTTCTCGGCACCGTCGGTTTCGCGGCCCCAGGACTTGCCGTCCTCGATAGTAACGATATTGGTCAGGTTATCAACCTCATCCACAACTGCATCTCCCTTCTTGAGGGCGATCTTGAAGCCCTTGGTGCCGCTGAGGCCGAACATAGGGCCGTTGGCGGCATCGGTCTGCTTGCAAGTGAACACTGCATAACCCTTTGCAGGAACCTTGGCGAGGGCGGCGGGAATTTCAAATGTATCCTTTGCACCTTCTTCGCCGTCATTCTTGAGGATTATCCAGCCGGTCATGTCGACTTCGGCATCGGTAGCGTTGTAGATCTCGATCTTCTTGTTCTGGCAATCGAACTCGTTGAGATAGACCTCAGGAACCTCAACGGGGCCGCCGGTCTTTTCGAACCATGCGTTGTCCCAGAAGAGGAGCTGCTTGTTATCATTATAGCAACCAACGATGGCGGTGAGGTTACCCTCAGCATCCTTGTTAAGAGTAAGGCCCTGTTCCTTGAGCTGTGCGTAAACAGCGATTTCGTCGGAACCTACGGCAACCTTACCGTTGCGGTCGCCGTCGGCGATTGCATCGGTGACGGTAACGCCCTTGATCACCACGAAACGGATGAGGTTGGCAGAGTAGTTTGCAAGAAGCTCGGGGATGGTGATCTCCTTAGGTGCAGGAGCTTCGCCTTCACCCTTTTCATAAGCTTCACCAAGACCGAGGATCTCAGGTGCACCGTTGTACCAGTAGCAGTCACCGGAAATCTTACCCTTGACGGTGTCGCCGGCCTTGAGACCGTGATTGGTGTTGTAAAGGATAACTGCACCGGTTGCATCCTCAATATAAGCGGTGCCACCGTTTACATAGGTAACCACTGCGGCTTCCTTGAGGTTGGCCTCGAAAGTAGCCTTGGTATCCTTATTAGTAGCAGTTTCGGGGATAGCAGCGATGAGCTCTCCGATGTTTGCAGGAAGAACGTTGCCGTTCTGGGTGAGGGTAAATTCCAGAGACTGGGCGCCATCGGAAGCCACGGTAAACTTGGCCTCGCGGGCGTCGTCGGCGGTGTTGGCCTCAACGGTGATAGTGATCTTGCCGCTTTCGGTGCCTTCCTTGGTGTAGTCCTTAACCCAAGCATATGCTTCCTTAGGTGTGACGGTCCACTTGGCGGTGAGGTTCTTCACGGAAAGATCGAACTCAGCGGTGGTGTCGCCTGCGGAGATGGCCTTGGACTTCTCTGCCATTTCAAGGACGGGCATGGTGCCTTCCTCGATGGAGACCACATAGGCCTCGCCGGAAGATGTCTCAGGAGTGTTGCCCTTGTAGTTCACGCACTTACCGTAAACCACGACCTTGTCGCCTACGTTGATGTTCTTGTCGGCCGGGTTGTCATACTTCTTGTTGCCGATGTAGAGGGCACGATAGACCTGGAACATCTTGGCCTCGGTCTTGCCGTCGTCGGTCATGTAGAAGGTTGCGTTACCGTACTGGGTGCCGAACTGCTCGTCGATCTTGGCGATGAAACCTTCGATATAGATGTCGTCGGTCTTCTCACCGTCGGAGAGAGTGGACAGGTAAGCATAGACTCTTGAAGGAGTATAAGGATGCTCCGCAGTACCATATACTACGCCGCCGGCTTCCTGCTTGACAGTGATGTTCATCTTGGCGGTGCCTGCAGTAACGGCGACCGTTGTCTGACGGGCATCCTCGGAGTCGTTCTTGGCTACTGTAACGGTCACTTTACCAGCTCCGTTACCTGAAGAGGGGCTAACGGTAATCCAGCTGTCCTTGGGCTCAGCTTTCCACTCGATTCCGGCATTGATGTCGATGGTCTTGGAACCACCGTCCTTGCCTACGGAGATGATGGAAGGCTCTACTTTAAGAGCGAGCTCGTCTCCTCCGAAAATCGGGTCTTCCTCTGTACATGATGTGACGGCAAAGCCTGCACATGCAAGGAGAGAAAGAAGTAAATACTTGACTTTCATTGTTATAATTATGTATTAGTTAAACATATACTTAAGACCAAGCTGGATGTACCAGGTGTTGGTGTACTCGTGAGACTTCTGCCAGGTCTTGGCAACTGCCTGACCCTCGGCGAGCTTGAAGTTGGTAGCGAAGATAGGCTGTCCCTCATCGGTCATACCCTTATAGGTAAGGATGTTACCGGAGTTGACGCTCTGATCGAAGGTGGTGCCTACGCCCCAGCGGTCGTTGAGAGCATTACCGAAGTTCATGACATCGGCGCTGAACTGGAGGGTGTTGACGCTCTTTCCTATCTTGATGCGGATATCCTGGATGAGCTTGAGGTTCACACGGTGAAGCATGGGTGAGAACACGCTGTATGCCTCTGCGTATTTGCCGCGGCGGGAACTCAGATACTTGTCCTGGGCGACGAACACCTTGAAGATGTTGATGTCTTCCTGGGTGGCGAAGAGTACGCTGTTGGCGTCTGCATCAGCTGCGCCAACAACCTTCATCTGCTCGTCCGTAGGGATGTAGATAAGGTCTGCGGTCTGGCTGTCGCCGTTCATATCGTTGCTGTAGGTGTAGTACCTGCCGGTATTCACGGAGCCCTCGTAGAAGAGGCTGATGGTGGTGTGAGTGGGCAACTTGTAAGAGATGGAGGAGATTACACGATCCGGGTGCACATACTGGGAATTCTGAAGGACCGGGAAGTTGGGGCCGTCAACGGTGGGAAGTCCGGTGTATACGGAGGAGGCGTTGGAGCCGGGCATACCGGTGAGTTCCTTCTGGACAGTATGAGTGTAGGAGAACATGGCTTTCAGGTTCTTGACCGGCTCAAGGTTGGTGGAAATGTTGAAGTTCCAACCATAACCCCTGTTGGTGTTGGTCAGGACGTAAGCCTGGTACTTGGTGTAATAGAGGTCATTCTTTGAAGGATAGAGGTGACGGCTGTCAGGACCGGTGAAGCGGGACCATCCGTCCATCTCCTTGATGTTCCAGTTCTGGATGAGGGTACCGTTGACGGTCTTGTTGAAGATGAACTCCGTGCTCATGCTCCAAGGGAAGGAGACGGGCAGCTGGAGGTCGAGGGCCAGGGAGCTCTTCCAGACCTGAGGCATCTTGAAGTTGGGATCCACGGAGTTGATGGCGGACTGAACTGCGCCGTCTTCCGGAGTGATGTCGATGGGGTTGTTGGCAGGATCCAGAGCATTCAGCTTGGCAAGGATGTCAGCAGTGTTGGTAAGGAGCTTGCCACCGTTGTTCTCGGCTGCGAATGCAGCGAGGTTGGGGTTGGGCGTTGCATTGTACTTGTCGTCATAGAGGGTGGACATGACGGACAGGTGCTGGTACATGGCAGCGTTGGAAGGCATGTTGGTGAGGAACACCAGAGGGAGACGGCCGGCGAAGAGGCCGGTGCCGCCGCGTACCTTCATGCTCTTGTCGCCGAACACATCGTATACGAAACCAACACGGGGAGAGATCTGGACGTTAGTCTTGGGCCAGAGGCCGGTGTCGATCTTCTTTCCGCCGAAGTCAAGTGCCAGGATGGCATTGTTGGTCATGAGGTCGTTGTTGTCGTAGATGATGGTGTCGAAGCGGACGCCTGCGGTGACCTTGAGTTTCTCGTTCACATCCCACTCGTCCTGGCCATAGAGGCCGATCTGGGAGAACTGGATACGTGCGGAAGGAGTCTCGTTTCCACCGTAACCGTAGGTGAGGGCCACGGTTTCAGGGGCCTTGCCGTTCACGAAGTCGTCTACGCTCTTGAAGCGGTAGTAACCGGTACCTTCACGCATGTAGGCGTTATCTGCGAACTGATACTCGTAACTGAGGCCGCCGGTGAGCTTGTGGGCACCCATGTAGTAAGTGAGGTCGTCCTTTGCGGTGAGAACCCTGTTGTGGACACCGTTGTACCAGGTGAAGAGCTCATAACCAGCGGAGATGTAAGGAACCACGGGGTTGGTCACACCCTTGTCGTTGGTGTAGGGCTGCATGATGTCGATGAAGGGGAACTTCTCGGAATCGGAACCACGGGCATCCTCGATGTTGGAGTAGGTGATGAGGAGCTGGTTGCTGAGGCTGCTGCTGAGACGGCTGTTCAGATCCAGGGAGTAGGTGCGCACTTTGTTCTCCATAGAATACATGGAGTTTGCAAAGGCGATGGAATACTGTGACAGACGGTCATAGCCCTTGTGACGGATACCTTCACCGCCAAGGTAAGGATCTGCGAAGTCTGCGGAGTTACCGTTGGTGGGAGTGTATTTCTTGTTGTTGGTATAATTGAAGCGGAATGCCAGGTGATGGTTGGAAGTGATGTTCCAGTCCAGACGGGCAAGGAGCTTGAGGTTGTTTTCGTCCCTGGTGTAGTTGGTGTAACCGCCGGTGTCATAACTGTAGGTATCCATCAGGTACTTGGAAACGCGGTCAAGGTCTGCCGTGGTGGTACGGGACTTTTTGGCCTGAGCATCCATCACACCGTCTTCGGTAGGACGCCAGGAGTTGATTTCACGAGGGTCTCCGGTGTACTCGAAGCTACCAAAGAAGAAGAGTTTGTTCTTGATGATGGGGCCGCCGATGGTTGCACCGTAGACAGTCTTGTTGTTGGCGGTACCGGTAACCTTTTCGCCTCCGTCGATGTGAGTGCCGCGGAGCTTGGTGTTCTGGTGGTACACATAGCCGGTGCCTTTGAAGGTGTTGGTACCGGACTTGGTGATGGCGTTAACGCCGCCGCCGATGAAGTTGGACTGACGGACATCGTACGGGGAAACTACAACCTGAACTTCCTCGATGGCGTCCATGGAGATAGGCATGCCGCCGCCGGGGAGGGATTCGGAAAGACCGAAGTTGTTGTTGAAGTTTGCACCGTCAACGGTGAAGTTGGTGCTACGACCGTCGCCGCCGCCGAAGCTCATGCCGTCTCCGCCGTAAGGGGAGAGCTTAGCGATGTCCGTGATGGAACGGGCAGCCGTAGGCATTGTGAGAATGTCGGCATTGCTGATGTTGGTGGTTGCACCGATCTTCTCCTGAGCAGCGAACTTGGAGGTGGGGCTTGCCACAACCACAACCGCATCAAGGAGTTCAGTAGTCTCCTGGAGCCAGATGTTCAGGTTGTAAGGCTGACCCAGCTGCAGGGTGATGTCCGTGTAGTTCACGGTCTGGTAACCCAGATTGGAAACCTCCACGGTGTAGGGACCGCCGGTACGCATACCCTGGATGGCATAGCGACCTTCTACGTTGGTGATAGCGTAGTAATCGGTACCCGAAGGCTCATGAGTTGCGATGACGGCGGCGCCGATGATGGGCTCGCCGTTCTGGTCAGTAATTCGACCCTGGAGGGTAGAAGTGGTGACCTGCGCAAACGCAGACACGCCCGCAATCAACGTAGTGAAAGCGAGCAGAAAGCTTTTGAAAGCGTTTTTCATAAAGTTTTGAGAATAAATATTGATACGAAAGTATTTCTTCTACCAAAAACCGATGCGAAGTTACTACTTTTTTATGAATAAAAAAACGGAATCCATGCAGATTCCGTCAAAAAGTTTTCAACACGTTTCGAATGCCTTCTTTACGGCGGGTACGCTGTCAAGGAGCTCCCAGCCGAAGAACTGGACTATCTTGTCCTTCCCCTGCACCTTTACGGCCTTTTTGTAGGGTTTTCTGCCCATGTGGCCATAAGCCGCGGTGGGACCGTAAATCGGATTCTTGAGACCGAACTTTTTCACGATTGCCGCCGGGGTGAGCGGGAAAATTTTCTGAATCTTTTCCGCAATCTCGGAATCGGACACTTTTCCGGTTCCGTAAGTGTCCACGAAAACGCTTACCGGCTTTGCCACGCCAATGGCATATGCCAACTGCACAAGGCATTCGTCGGCGACGCCTGCGGCAACCAGATTCTTGGCGATGTAGCGGGCCGCATACGCGGCGCTGCGGTCAACCTTTGAGGAGTCCTTTCCGGAGAATGCTCCGCCGCCGTGCGCACCCTTTCCGCCGTAGGTGTCCACGATGATCTTGCGGCCGGTGAGACCGGTGTCTCCATGAGGTCCGCCGATGACGAATTTCCCGGTGGGATTTACGTGAAGGATGAAGTCATGGATAAGGGCCGCGGTATCTTCCGGCAGTGCGGCTTTAAGCCTGGGAATCAGGATGTTCCGGACATCGTCCTCAATCTTTTCCCGCATGGCCTCGTCCACCTTTGCCTGCCCGAACTGGGCCACGGCTTTGGCATAGGACATGTGCCCCAGACTGGCCGGAACGAACTCGTCGTGCTGGGTGGAAAGGACTATGGTATGAACCTTTACGGGACGATGTGTTTCGCCGTCGTACTCGATGGTGAACTGGCTCTTGGCATCTGGGCGAAGATACGGCATGAGACCAATCTCGTGATGCCTTATGCGGGCGAGGATTTCCAGGATCTTATGGCTCAGGTAAAGGGGCAGCGGCATGTAGTCTTCCGTGTCCTTGCAGGCATAGCCGAACATCATGCCCTGGTCTCCGGCTCCCTGCTCCTCCGGCACGGCGCGCTCAACGCCGCGGTTGATGTCGGCCGACTGCTCGTGAAGGGCGCTCAGAACGCCGCAGGACGATGCGTCGAACATGTATTCCGCCTTGGTGTAGCCAATCTTTTTAATGGTGTTGCGGACGGTGGTCTGGATGTCTACATAGGCCTCCGCCTTCACTTCTCCCATGACTACTACCATACCCGTGGAGCAAAAGCTCTCGCAGGCTACTTTTGATTCAGGATCTTGCTTTAGGAACTCGTCCAGGATGGCGTCCGAAATCTGGTCCGCCACTTTGTCCGGGTGGCCTTCAGACACACTCTCGGACGTGAAGAGATAATTCTTTAGCATTTTTTTTACGCGTGGTTGCAAGTTAATTATAAATCTGTCCACAATATGTTTGGGGCCGCAAATATACGGCTTATTTTTGATTTGGCAAAACCCAATGGATTATTACGCCGTCCCTTTCCATTCCCCGGAACCAGGTCATCTGCCTTTTGGCAAACTGGTGGATGGCATTCCCAAGGAACATCACCATGTCATCGTAACTATATTTGCCAAGCAGATATTCGGTTACAAACTTATACTCCAGGCCATAGTATATCAAATCATCCGCAGGGACTGTTTTCATCAGGTTTTCAACTTCTTCCACCAGCCCTTCCTTAAGCCTTTCTTCCAGCCTCACGTCTATGCGGCGGACCCTTTCCTCGCGCGAGACAAGCGTACCTATATAATATGTATTTTTTGGCAACAGCTCCGGATCCACGCCGTTACCTTTATCGAATTTATACGCCCGTGTAACCGACTCTATATAAAGCCCCGATCCACCGCAGATGATAGGGACAACGCCTCTGGATTTAACAACCGCAAAAGCCTTGGTAAACGCCTCCTGATACTGATAGATATTGAATTTTGCCCCCGCCGGAGCAATGTCTATAAGATGGTATGGGACATCTCCGTACTCCGCCAAATCTTTCCCGGTGCCTATATCCATACCTCGATACACCTGCCTGGAATCTGCAGAGAGTATTTCAGCCGTCATTCTCGGGCTTGTCTGCTCCGTCATTCTCGGGCTTGTCCCGGGAATCTCCATCAACCGGTGAGCAAGCTGCACGGCGTATTTCGTTTTTCCAGATGCAGTTGGACCAAGCACGCAGACACAGTCATACTCGCCTGCTTCCAGCGAGCGGGCAAGAGCCTCAACGTCTATGATTTCCGGGTCCGGCATCTTGGCCATGGGCGGTATCCCCGGCCTGTCCGGCAAGAGCTGTGTCCTGTTCCACTTGTTCATGCTTCAAAGTTACAAAAAATCCGTATCTTTGCAGTCCTATGCCTAAAGCAAAGAGCAGCATACAGATAAAAAACCGCAGGGCCTCGTTCGATTACGAGTTCCTGGAGACATATACGGCCGGTATCCAATTGGTGGGGACGGAGATCAAATCCATCCGCGCCGGCAAGGTGTCGCTGCAGGATGCTTATTGCTATTTCGCAGGAAATCAGTTGTTTGTGAGAGGCATGAACATAGCCCAGTACCACTGGGGCAGTTGGGGGCAGCATGAGCCCGCAAGGGACCGCCGCCTGCTTCTTACAAAGCGTGAGCTCCGCCATCTCTTCCAGGCGGACAAGCAGAAAGGTCTCACCATAGTGGCCGTAAAACTGTTCATCGCGGACAATGGCTACGCAAAATTAGTCATAGCACTTGCCAAAGGTAAGCATGAGTGGGACAAGAGGCAGTCAATCAAGGAGAAGGATACCCGTAGGGAACTGGAGAGGAGTGGGTATTAGAGATTCCCGGGACAAGCCCGAGAATGACGGGGTTAATCCATAGACTGCGAGGTGTTGACGGAGATCATCATCATTCTGGCATATTCTTCCGGGTTCAGGGAGGCGAAGAGGTAGTTCACGGGGTCGAGGACTACGGTATCACGCAGGACTTCATAGTGTAGATGAGGGGCGGCCACGGAGGTGGAGATACCCACCGTGCCTATTTTCTGGCCGCGTTTGACGCTGCGTCCCTGGACGGCATTCACTTCACCAAGAAGACAATACTTTGTTATGTAGCCGTTACGGTGATCTATGGTTACGGTATTTCCCAGACCTTTTCGGGACGATGTAACCTTGGTTACCACGCCGTCGGCCGATGCGTACACCGGGGCGCCCTGGGGGGCCACCAGATCCAGGCCGTTGTGCTGGACCTGAACCTTGTATACAGGGTTGTGCCTGAGCCCGGTGGAAGCGCCTGTCTGCACGTAGGAAATGTTCTTCAGGGGCATTGAGAGCGGGGGTACCGCCTCACGTTTTTCGTTAAGGATGCGGAATACCTCCTCAAAGTCGCGGTCCACGTTGGAGGCCATTCTCATAAGGCTTCCGGACTTGGTGGCGGCCGATGTAAGGTAGAAGCTCTCGGAGAGGGAATCGCTGTCGGCAATGAGCTCCGCGGCGGTGACGGCGTCAATTTTGGGAGGATCGGCCTCGAAGAGGGTGCGGTAGATGGCATCGTCCTTTACCAGGAGGCCGTCGATTACGTCGCCGATGAGCTTTTCCTGCGCCCTCATTTCCTTGTAGCGGGCGGCATACAGGCGGTTCTCCTTCTGAAGCAGCTTCTCCTCCTGGGAAGAGAATACCAGCGCGAACAGCAGATAGATGATGATAGCCATGGACATGGAGGCTATGAGATAGCGTACGGCGCTGCCTGCAAGGGCTTTGAAATCAGGCTTTTTCATTGCTCCGGCCTCCTTACCATTTCATAATAATCCTTAGGGTCGATAGTAAGGTCCATGTACAGCGCAGGATTCACGTAATCCTGGCGGTAGAGCACCTCGTAATGGAGGTGGGGACCCGTGCAGCGTCCGCTTCGGCCGCTCTTGCCTATGCAGTCTCCGCGGGAAAGCACCTGGCCTTCCTCGACGAAGATCTCCGACATATGCGCATAGCGCGTCTTGTAGCCGAATCCGTGGTCCACTATCACGTGGTTTCCGTAACCCTTTCTCTCATGCGCCACCTTGACCACCACACCGTCTCCCGTGGAGTAGATGGGGTTGCCGGGAGGGCAGGCGAAATCCATGCCGGTATGCCGCTTGGTAAATCCCAAAATGGGGTCTGAACGGTATCCGAAGGGGCTGGAAAGGTGGAAACTGCCCTTCTCCGTGGACATGGGAGGAATCGCCGGAATGTGGGCGGCCATGTCACCGGCGGTGCGCTGCAGCGAGGTAACATCGTCAAAGGACATGGTCTGGATATACGCGCGCTTCTCCAGGACGTCCAGACGGTTCACCATTCCCTTGAGGGCGGTTCCTTCCAGGTCTGCGTAGCGGCTCTCTCCGCCAAAACCGGAAAGCCTCACCGCCTGGGGAATCTCGTCCATACCGTATACGGAACGATAGATTTTATCGTCCCTGACCTCCAGAAGGTCCAGCATTTCTTCGTAGCGGTCCAGCTGGCCGGCCATGCGGTCCATGCGGGTGCTCCAGTCGGCATTTTTGCGACGCAGGATGGCGGTTTTGGGAAGGTCCTTATGTAAAACGGTAACGGTTATCCAAAGGTACAGGACGAAGATTACAAGCCCCGTAACGGCCTCTACGGCTATTTTCCACCACGGACGACCGGACTCTTCATGAAGCTCGGCGATGAGTGTTACGGGATTGATTATGTATTTTTCTCCTTTTCCTGCCACAGTTTGCAAATATAAGTATTTTGGGAAAAACACCCAAAATTGCTTATCTTTGTGGGCTATAATTAATATTATATATGACATCGAAAGAAATAAGGCAGAAGTATCTGGACTTCTTTGCTTCCAAGGGACACACCGTGGTCCCTTCCGCACCCATGGTGATCAAGAACGACCCCACTCTGATGTTCACCAACGCAGGCATGAACCAGTTCAAGGACATTTTCCTTGGCAACGCGGCTCCCAAGTTCCTGCGCGCGGCAGACTCCCAGAAGTGCCTCCGCGTGAGCGGCAAGCACAATGACCTGGAAGCGGTAGGCCATGACGGACGCCATCACACCATGTTCGAAATGCTTGGCAACTGGAGCTTCGGAGACTACTTCAAGACAGAGGCCATAGACTGGGCATGGGAACTCCTCACGGAAGTATACAAAATAGACAAGACAAAGCTGTACGCCACCGTTTTCGAGGGCGCCAAGGAAGACGGCACCACCCTTGACACGGAGGCCCAGAGCGCATGGCTCAAGCACCTCCCGGCAGACCACGTGCTCACCGGAAACAAGCACGACAACTTCTGGGAAATGGGCGACACAGGCCCCTGCGGTCCCTGCAGCGAAATCCATATCGACCTCAGAAGCGACGAAGAAATCGCCAAGGTCCCCGGACGCGAGCTGGTCAATACTGACAACGACGAAGTCATCGAGATCTGGAACCTGGTGTTCATGCAGTTCGAGCGCAAGGCCGACGGTCACCTGGAGCCCCTCCCCGCAAAGAATATAGACACCGGAATGGGCTTCGAGCGCCTGTGCATGATCCTCCAGAACAAGAAGAGCAACTACGAGACAGACGTCTTCTCCGGCCTTATAGGCAAGGTAGAGGAATTCTCCGGCCACAAATATGCGGAAGGCGGCAACGTGGAAGTAGCCATGCGCGTAATCGCAGACCACATCCGCGCAATCGCCTTCTCAATCGCCGACGGCCAGCTGCCTTCCAACGTGAAGGCCGGCTACGTTATCCGCCGCATCCTCCGCCGTGCCGTCCGTTACGGCTACACCTTCCTGGGCTTCACGGAGCCTTTCCTCTGCCGCCTCATCCCCCAGCTGGTTGCCGATATGGGAGAAGCCTATCCGGAACTCCCCGCCCAGCAGAAACTCATTGAGAGCGTGATCCGCGAGGAAGAAAACGCCTTCCTGCGTACACTGGACCGCGGTATCCGCATGCTTGAGGACAACATGGCAAAGAACGCAGCCACCAAGGTAGTCTCCGGCGTAGACGCCTTCGTCCTGTACGACACCTACGGCTTCCCCATCGACCTCACTGAACTCATCGCCGCGGAAAAAGGCTACACAGTGGACCTGGAAGGCTTCAACGTGGAGCTTGGCAAGCAGAAGGAACGCGCCCGCAACGCCACCGCCAACGAGTTCGGAGACTGGACCGTATTCGAGGAGGCAGATGAAGTGGTCTTTGAAGGCTACGACGTGCTTAAGGTAGAAGGCGCACGCCTCCTGAAGCAGCGCACCGTGAAGCAGAAGAACAAGGAACTCTTCCAGCTTGTCTTCGACCGCACTCCCTTCTACGCAGAGATGGGCGGCCAGGTTGGCGACACCGGCTGCATCGTCAGTGAAAAAGGAGAGAAGATAGCCATCCTCAATACCGTCAAGGAGAACAACCTTACCATACATCTGGCAGAGCATCTTCCCGCAGAGGGAGGCCTGTTCACCCTTGTGGTTGACGCAGAGCGCCGCCAGAGCATAATGAACAACCACACCGCAACCCACCTCCTCCACCAGGCCCTACGCGAAACCCTGGGCACCCACGTGGAGCAGAAAGGTTCCTTCGTGGGTCCGGACTACTTCCGCTTCGACTTCTCCCATTTCCAGAAGGTCACGGACGATGAGCTCCGCACCGTAGAGCGCCGCGTAAACCAGCTCATAAGGGCCGATTACCCGCTCTGCGAAAAGCGCGACGCCACCATGGAGGAAGCCCGCGGAATGGGCGCCATGGCCCTGTTCGGAGAAAAGTACGGCGACGTGGTCCGCGTGGTCCGCTTCGGAGACTCCGTGGAGCTCTGCGGCGGCACTCACACCCGCAGCACCGGCACCATCGGCCTGTTCAAGATTAAATCTGAAAGCGCCGTGGCAGCCGGCGTGCGCCGCATTGAGGCCCTCACCGGAGCCGGCGCAGAGGAAGGCGTCGAGACCATGGAAGACCTCCTGAAAGGCCTCAAGGGCCTCTTCAACAACGTTCCGGACCTCACCGGCGCCATTGAGAAAGTGCTTGCAGAGAACGCCGAAGCCAAGAAACAGCTTGAAGAAGTGGCCAACGAAAAGGCCGCCGCCCTCGCAGCAAAGCTTGAGGCCTCAGCGGTGGAAATGAACGGCATCAAGGTGGTCCGCTTCGACAGCTCCATAGACCCCGCCATCGCCAGGAACGTGGCACTCATGTTGCAGAAGAAGGCCCAGAACTTTGTGCTGGCCGGCGCGTTTGCCTATGCAGACAAGCCCAACCTCCTGCTCATGTACTCCAACGACCTCGTGGCCAAAGGCAAGAACGCCGGCAAGGACATCCGCGACGCCGCCAAGTTCATCCAGGGTGGCGGCGGCGGTCAGCCCGGCCTCGCCACCGCCGGCGGCCGCCTCCTTGACGGCCTTACAGACGCCTTGAATAAATTAGTGGAAATGGCAATAGCATAGAGCAAAGATATGTTGTTTCACAAAACAATGCCACCCTCGGCTTAGAGGGAGGGGCCCATTTATGGGAGGGGTCGCGAAGCGACGTTTTGGAAACAATATATCTTTGCGGAAAAGAATATGAAGAAATTAGACCAGTTTTTATTGAAGTCTTTCGTAGGACCGTTCCTCGCGATCCTGGCGATTGTTACGTTCATACTGGTCTTGCAGTTCCTGTGGCTGTACATAGATGAGCTGGTGGGCAAAGGCCTTGAACTGAAGGTTATTCTGGAGTTCCTCATGTGGGGAAGCTGCCAGACCCTGCCGCTGGCCATCCCCCTGGCCACTTTGTTATCGTCCATGATGACTCTGGGGCAGATGGGAGAGCAGTTCGAGCTCACCGCCATCAAGGCATCCGGCATTTCCCTGCTCAGGGTGCTCATCCCCATGATCATCGTGGCCATACTCATCTCCATAGGCGCCTTCTTCATCACGGACCGCCTGGTCCCCTATTCCATCAATCAGATATACACCATGAGGGACGATATCGGCCGCACCAAGTCCGAAATCAAAATCCCTACCGGAACCTTCTACGACGGCATCGAGGGCTATATCCTCCGCGTGGAAGACAGGGACAAGAACACCGGCATGATGTATCAGATCCAGGTGTATGATCATACGGTTGGAAAGGGCAACACCCGCATCACGGTAGCGGACAGCGGCATGATAAAGATGTCCAAGAGCAAGGACTACCTCACCTTCCATCTTTACGACGGCACCAACTATCAGGAAGACAACAAACGCAAATACAGGGACACCACGCTGGCCCTTCAGAGGGTGCATTTCCAGAGACAGGATCTGGTGATTCCGCTGGAAAACTATGCCTTCCATCACTCGGACAGCGCCCGCTACGGAGAGCAGGTCCGCTCCATGAGCCTCAAGAACCTTCGCCACGGTCACGACTCCCTGTCCCTGCTGGTAGAAAACGGCGTGGAGAAGCGCACCAAGGAGTTCAGCGCCCAGAGCCAGATCAATTACCGGACGCAGCTGGATACGTCGTGGCGGGAAAAGGCATCGTCCCCTATGGCGGCGCCTAAGGAAAAAGGCTGGAAGAACCTTAAGGAGAAGCAGAAAGCCTACGAATACGCTGCCGCCTCCGCCAAGCAGTTCGAGAATCTCCTCAACAGCCAGACCATGGAGGCATACAACTACACCAACCTCATCCGACGCACGGACGTGGAGATATGGAAGAAGTACGCTACGGCGCTGGCCTGCCTGCTGCTGTTCTTCATAGGCGCCCCTGTGGGAGCCATCCTCAAAAAGGGCGGCCTGGGTACCCCTGCAATAGTTTCGCTGCTGTTCTTCGTGCTGTACTGGGTGGTGGACATCACCGGCGAACGCCTTGGCAGCAACGGTACCGTGACCCCGTTCGTGGGCAAATTCATATCGGCCTTCGTGCTGGCGCCCATAGGAGGATTCCTTACCATCAAGGCGGTGCAGGACAAGAGCATATTCAACATTGACGGACTCAAGATCTGGATAAGGAAAGCCAAAAGTAAACTGGTTCGTATGTTCAGGAAAACAAGAATAGTATATATGGGCACTCCGGAATTTTCCGTAGGCCCTCTGGACGGCCTTCTAAAGGCTGGATACAAAATTGTAGGTGTAGTTACCGCTCCGGATAAGCCTTCCGGGCGTGGTCTCAAGATGAATGAATCGGCAGTGAAAAAGTATGCCGTGGAGAAGGGCATTCCGGTGCTTCAGCCGGAGAAGCTCAAGGATTCGCAGTTCCTCATGGACCTCAGTGCCTGGAAGGCTGATCTGTTCGTGGTAGTAGGCTTCAGGATGCTGCCGGAGGCCGTCTGGAGCATGCCAAAGCTTGGCACCTTCAACCTGCACGCAGCCCTTCTGCCGCAGTACCGCGGCGCCGCCCCCATCAACTGGGCCGTGATAAACGGAGAGAACATTACTGGCGTCACCACCTTCATGATAGACAAGCGGATCGACACCGGCGGTATTATTCTGCGCTCCGAATGCCGCGTAGAGCCCACTGAAACCGCGGGCACCCTTCACGACAAGCTCATGAACCTTGGCACCGCCCTGGTGGTGGAGACCGTGGAAGGCATAATCCAGCACAACGTAGAGCTCCGCGTCCAGCGCAGCTTCATCCAGGGCGACGAACTCCTCAAGCCCGCACCCAAGCTCACACACGAGCTCCAGCACATAGACTGGAACGCCCCCACCCGCACCGTCTACAACCTGGTCCGCGGCCTCTCCCCGTTCCCCTGCGCCTTCACGGAACTGGTGGACGCCACAGGTGTGGCAACACAGCTGAAAGTCTATTTCGGCGAGATGCGTTATGACCTCCACGCCGCTCCCGGCACGGTCCTGAGCGACGGCAAGACCTACTTCGCCATAGCCACCCAGGACGGCGCCCTTGCCATCACAGACCTCCAGCTGGCCGGCAAGAAACGCATGGACGTCAAGTCCTTCCTCCTCGGTTTCCGCAACCCGGAATCCTACACCACCACCCCCGGCACCTCCAACGCCGAGCTCGCCAAAGCCGTCCCGGTGGAGGACGATTAACCCCCTATTTCCGTGGACAAACCCGGCAAAACCCCAACTTGTCCACCAAAAACGCCAAATCGGTGGATGGATGGGGAAAAATGATTATCTTTGCAGAGTATGAAAGCAAGGTTACGTCATTTTTACGAGATTATTGCCGGAGCGTTATTGTCGCTCATGGGATTTGTGGGCTGCCATGGCGGGACTGATGATTCCTCATTGGAGGATCATTATAAGGAAGCGCGTGCAGAGTATGGTACCCCCAATGCGCATTACATTATTAAAGGAACAGTGGCCGCAGAAGACTCGGGCGAACCGGTTCCCGGCATAAAGATTACTGCAAGGATGGGATATCCCAGCGATGGCCGGACCATTTATGACGAGAAGGAGTTCACCAGCGATGCCGACGGCAAGGCAGAAACGTCCTTCCAGGCGTTCCCCGGCGGCGAGGACAGGATGGAGATTGTCTTCGAGGATATAGACGGGGACAATAACGGCGGGTCTTTCCAAACGGATACCCTGCGTACCGATGCCATCACTGTAGAGCAGACCCAAAAAGGTAACGGCAACTGGTACGATGGCGAGTTCACCATCTCTTTCGAAGCCAAACTCAAGAAACAATGAAACGCATTATCCTGATTGTGGCGCTGATGGCGGTGGCGGTGACTGCTGCGGCGCAGGGCCGTATTGTTACGGAGAGCATCCACAGTGACAAGCTGGATGCAGACCAGAAGTACAATGTGTATCTTCCGGAAGGATACAATCCCGCAAATCACTATCCCGTGATCTATCTCCTTCACGGACTCTCGGATGACTACACTGCCTGGGATAACCTCGGCAGGGTGAGCTGGGTTGCCGATGAGCTTATCCGTTCCGGAGAACTACTGCCGGTAGTGATTGTGATGCCCAACGCCGGGAACAAAGACATCCACAACTATCAGAACGGCTACTTCAACATGCCTTCATGGCCCTACGAGGACTTTTTCTTCAAGGAGTTCCTCCCGGCTGTTGAGGGTAAGTTCAACTGCGGCGGCAGCAAGGGCGCCCGTGCCGTGATGGGCCTTTCCATGGGCGGAGGCGGTTCCGTGGTATACTGCCAGCGCCATCCTGATATGTTCTCAAGCTGCTACGCCATGAGCCCCTGGCTGGATAACAAGGGCGACGAGGTAAGCGACGGGGAGCATCGGCAGACAAAGTTCACCTTTACCCAGCGCGCCGTGCGCATGCACTCTGCGGTAGTTTTTTTGGACAATGCCGACGACGCCACCCTGGAACGCCTCCGCACCGTAAAGTGGTTCGTGGACTGCGGGGACGATGACTTCATCTTCGACCTCAGCACGGAGTTCTACGCCAAGATGCGCCAGAAGGGTGTGAAAGCGGAATTCAGGGTAAGGGACGGCGTGCACAACTGGGAGTACTGGCACATATCGCTCAGGACTGCCCTCCCGTTTGCAAGCCGGAATTTCAGTCTATGATCACCAGCGCCGCGGAAGGGTGATTGAACCGCAGCGTAACGACAGGTTCCGTGGTCCGATTCAGCGTTGCCTTCCACCAGGCGTCAAAGACAACATCGTCCGTGGGCCACTGAAGCCCCGTTGAGGATATCCTCAATGTATTATCGGCACTGAAAAGAGATATCCTGCGGCCTTCTCCAAGATGAAGGTCGCAGGTATTCGTTATGGCGAAGGCGGTGCCGAAGTCGCTCACCATGGTTACCTTGCGGTCACCCAGGTCAAACAAGCGGGTGTATTCCATCAAAAGGCCCAGGTTGCCAATGGTGTGGTCTTCCCGCAGGCCCGTTGCCCCCAGAATGGTTATTTCCGATACCTCCGGATGCTCCCTGAGCACCCAGCGCATGGCTTTGGTAAGATCGTTGTAATCCTGCTCCTCCTCGTGGAACACCCTGCCGGACAACCGTTCCTGCAGGTCCTGGG
>JAEEGH010003648.1_pt1 | contig 40205 bp, 32 predicted proteins | sample 9134181 | NCBI WGS metagenome assembly JAEEGH01 (sample SAMN16246544, study PRJNA631951) | gut metagenome | biome: gut microbiome; feature: rumen; material: DP-attached | host: Bos | place: Iran: Karaj | collected 2018-10 | reverse complement strand
TCAGCAAAAACAACAAACAAAGTATCAAAAACAAAGGGTATAGTTGAATGCCGTTGTTGCTAATTTTTTCTTTGATACTTGCCATGGATTTGTGTTGTAAATTCAGTAATGTAAAATGACTGAGTTGATAGTCTTTTATCAGGTCATCCAATTCTTTGTAATTGTAAAAGTCCATATCCGATTCGCGTCTATTGTAGTTAAAAGCAATAGATGATACCGGTTCGCTACCGGTTGTTACTTGATAGATGCCGTCGTGAAGAATTTGATTGTGTGTCAAAAAACGAATGTTGTTGGTTTTTGACAGCATTTCAGGAATAAAAGTTTCTTTTTTGTCTTCAGTTTGTATTTGCAATATGGAAGGGTTTAAAGAACTGTTGATTTCAATAATATCGTTGCTGCCAATTACATAATATAATGATTGATTGGTATTTTTTGCAGCCATATTGAGCATTGTGGGAACAAAAATAGCATGTTCCGGGAAACGGGAAAATTGATTATCCAAAGGAACTGTCAACAAATAGGTAAAACCCTTGCCGACTTGTTGGCAAATTAGAAATTCATCGTTGTTTTCCAAAGAAATAAGCACCTGTTTGTTATGACCGATCGTCTTCTGCAATTTGTAATGCTTTTGAACAACCGGTAAGTCAATATTTTCCGGATATTGCTCAAAAACATTGCGATATAGTTGATGTTCTAAATTGATTTTGTCAATTTTGGTGAGAGATGTATCCAATTTTTCTATCTGCGGCAAACCTAAATAGGTGTTTAACTGATTGTTGTAGTTGGATTCATCGGGTGAAAGTAAAAGCAGATTGCCGCCTTCGTTTAAATATTGGCTAAGTTCTTGTGAAAGTCCGTCTGTAATATGCTTGTTCAATTCAATGATAATCAAATCTTGTTCCGGTAGTAACTGATAGTTGATACTTTTTGTTTCACAAGATGTAAAATGAATGCTGCTATCGCTTTCAAAAAGCATTTTTATATATTTATTTTCTTTTGAATGAAATACATATAAAATATTTTTTACATCATTGGTGGTGAGTGTATAATATAGTTTATCGTCAAAAGAAATAGGGTAGTCTGTAATGGAAAGATAACCTTTTTGGATTTTTTTATTGTCAGTTGTAAAATTAAGGACGGTTTCTATGTGACTCTCGGGTTGAATATTGAGAGAAGAAATAGACTTTTGTTGACCATTTAGCATCAATTTAAGCGGCACACTTTCAATTGATTCATCCGAATGATTGGAAATAGATACATGCATGGCAACCGGTTCGTTTGACATGATTTCATTTGTCAAAAGCCATGCCGAGTCAATGCTGATATTTTTGACTTTATTGGCTGCAAGGGGGATGAGATACACTTGGATGGAAGAATCGGGTTTGATGTTTGATAGAGTAGTGCTACTTTTTTGAAAATCAGATATTAAATACAAATTTTTTCCTTTTTTTACAGCATGTTTACCTTGTAAACAATAGTTGTAAATTTTGTCCAAAGAACAGAATGTCGGCGACAATTCGATAGTTTCCACTTCTTTGGTAAAATCTTGTTTTGAAAAAGGATTTTGATATTTTGCCAACAAATCGTTGGTGAGTAAAACAAACTGTGTATTTTCGTCAAAAGTAGCTGCAATAGCTTGTGCCTGTTTTTTCGCTTCATGAAACAAGTTGCCGTCTTTACTTTTGTTTTCCATTGAAAATGAATTGTCTATGTAAATATAGACTAAATTGTTTTGCGTAGCTATTGCATTGTTTTTTCTATTGATATAAGGTTTGGCAAATACCAATATCAAACAAGCCAATGCCAACAAACGCAAAGCGAGAACAATCCATTTTTTCAGTTGGGATGTTTTTTGAGTTTGTTGTTTTAAACTTTGAATAAAAGAGTTGTTGGAAAAAAAATAAGTTTGGTATCTCCTAAAATTAAAAAGGTGGATAATAATAGGAATCAATAGGGCAAAAAGGGCAAAAAGAAAGGCAGGATGGGTAAAATGCATGATTATTCGTGTGATGTCAATTTATGGAACAAAGTTTCCATGCCTTTTCCTTCAGATTGTTGTAGTAAATTGTCGATAGAATCGTCTGCTTTGATTTTGCCTAAATCAATGATGATGGCACGACTGCAAATGGCTTCCACTTCTTGCATAATATGCGTAGAAAGTAAGATAGTTTTGGTTTTACTGATTTCTCGTATCAAATTTCTGATACCAATCAATTGGTTAGGGTCTAATCCGGAAGTCGGTTCATCCAATATAAGTACTTCTGGATCGTGTATCAATGCTTGTGCTAAGCCGACTCTTTGTTTGTAACCTTTTGACAAAGTGGCAATTTTCTTATTTTGCTCCAATGTCAAACCGGTTAATTCAATAATTTCCTCTATGCGTTGTTGTAAATTTTTCACCTTGTGTACACCACCTACAAAATGCAGACTTTCTCGTACATACATGTCATAATATAGTGGGTTGCTTTCAGGCAGATAGCCGATTTTTTTAGCGATTTCAATAGGATTTTCCAATACATTCATTCCACAAACAAATACCGAACCGGAGGTCTGCGGTTGATAACAGGTAATAATTTTCATCAGTGTGGACTTACCGGCACCATTAGGTCCCAAAAGTCCTACAATTTCTCCTTGTTTCATGGAAAAAGAAACGTTGTCAAGTGCTTTTTGTGTTCCAAAAATCTTAGTTACATTTTTAACTGTTATTGACATGTTGATGAAATTTAAAGGTTAAATAAACAGGTGAGTAAAATCCTCGTTAATTTTCGCTTGATAGCAATTAAATCCGTATTGTTTTGCCACTTCAATATTGGCAGCTCCATCGTCAATATAGAAACATTGGTCGGGAATCAAATGAGAATCTGCTATCATCATATCGTATATTTTTCTATCCGGTTTGCAAACACCTAATTGGTAGGATAGGTAAGTCTTGTCGAAATAATCGGATAGGGTATGACCGTTTACGTCAAAATATTTCTTTAGACAATATTCAAATATGAATTGATTGATATTGCTCAACATTAATATTTTATATTTTTTGTGTAATTCCAATATCAAATCTAGTTTCTTTTGCGGCAATCCGGTGAGGAAACTTATATAAGCATTCATCAATTGAGTGTTGGTGATATTCGGTCCAACCATTTTTTTCAGTTCCGCAAAGAATTCGTCATTAGAAATTTTGCCTTCCTCAAACATCAAAAACAAGCCTTTTTGTTTGTAGTTGTCAATGAGTTCGCCAATGGTATCACAACCTAATTGTTGGAAGGCTTCTATGCATTTTTGTTTGTCTAAATTGAGTAGAACGCCGCCAAAATCAAATATAATTGTAGTGATATGACTATTTAGCATTTGATTCATCTAATTGATATATATGTTTCAAATTACGTCCCAATTGGTTGTAATCTAAGCCGTGACCGACCACAAATTTGTTTTCAATTTCAAAAGCAATATAGTCAATTGGAATTTTTTCTTTGTAGGCCTTGCGTTTGAAGGTCATGGTGGCAATTCTTATATCTTTTACATTGAAATCTTTTAAATATTCTGTCAAAGTTTTGATGGTCAAACCGGTGTCAACAATATCTTCTACAATTATTACCCGTCTGCCGGAAATATCTTTATTGATGCCTAAAGAAATATTGACAGTTTGTGTACTTTTGGTACCTTGATATGAAGAGCATTTCATACTGCAAAGTTCCACAGGAATGGTTAAATAGTTCATCAAATCGGCTGTAAAAGGAATGCTGCCTTCCAATATATTGAGTAAAATCGGAATATCGTCCTTGTAGTCATTGTCGATTTTTTGAGCTACTTTTTTGATGGCCGTTTGAATGTCATCTTCGTCAATGTATTTTTTAAATACCTTGTCGTGAAGTTGGATGGTATTGTTTTTGGTTAAATATCTCAAAATTACATTTCTAACATCAAAACGGAAATCAGGAACATCTTGTTTTACATTGAAACTTACATTTTCTTCCGATTTCTTTTTGTTGTAAATTTCATCAACTGTATCTTGATAGAATTTGTAGATGACGGCTCTTTTTAATTTTAATGTAGGTGCCAAAAAGTTGTTTTTGTCAGTCCATTCTTCAGTTACAAGTCGGAAATTCTTAATTTGTTCGTGAGGACTAAGTGTTTTGTTGTATTTGGCCACTTCTTTTTGGAATAATTCAAAAATAACCGGATGGTTTATTAAATCTACATTGTCTCTGTAATCTATTTTGTTTTTGCTTGCCCAAGTGTGCAATTGATTGAAATTTGGTGCAATAAGTGCGGAAGCAAATTTTTCATTTTCCCCGATAACCATAATATTTTCAATAATCGGAGATTCTTTGAATAGATTCTCCAACAATTGAGGAGCAATATATTTGCCGGCACTGAGTTTGAAAATTTCTTTTTTTCTGTCAGTAATTTTCAAGTATATATCGTCCACAAAGGTACCGATATCACCGGTGTGAAAATATCCTTCTTCGTCAATAACTTCTGCAGTATAGGCAGGGTCTTTGTAGTAACCTTGCATCAAACAAGGTCCTTTGGTCAATATTTCACCATCTTCTGCCAATTTCACATCTATTCCCGGCAATATTGGACCGACTGTGCCGATTTTGCAAGCATGTTCTTGTGGATTGTTGACAGCAATTACAGGAGATGTTTCCGATAGTCCATAACCTTCGTAAACACCTATTTTTGCAGCTGAAAACAATTTAACGATTCTCGGTTGAATGGCGGAACCACCGGAAACAATGATATAATAAGGTTGGCCACCCATTTTTGCCCGCCAATGTCTATAAACTAAACGATCATATATTTTGTTGATAAATTGAAACCAAACATTTTTATGATAATCATAACGTTGTCCATGTTTTATGGCAGCAAAATAAATCCATTTTTTTATGCCTTTAAAGTCTTTTCCTGCAGCATAGAATTTGTCGTAAAACATTTCCAATACACGAGGAACACAACAGAATCCTTGGGCTTTTGTAGCGACTAAATCACTGGCAATGGTTCCTAAACTTTCCGCATAATAAATGCTAATGCCTAAATATTGATAATGATAGTTTAAAGAACGTTCATACACATGACATAAAGGCAAAAAACTCAATACTCGTGTAGTATGATCCAAAGGTTGAGCTTTTGAATGTCCTATAAAGTTGAATACCAAATTTTTATGAGCTAGCATAACTCCTTTTGGCGTGCCGGTTGTTCCGGAAGTATAAATAAATGTTGCCAAATCGTTTTCAGAGATGGTTTCTTTTATTTTTTCAATTTCCGGCAACAATTCCTTTCTGGCGGCAATGCCAAGATGGAATATTTCCATCAATTGTGTGGCTCCATCTATTTTATCTAAGGTATAACAGCCATATTCTAAAGATAAATTGGGTAGAATAGGTGATACCTTTGCATATATTTGTTTGGTGCCCACTACCACCATTTTTGCATCGCAATGGTTGATAATATATTGATAACTATCTGAATTGAGGGTCGGATATACAGGCACATGGATAATACCTAACATCGACATGGCCATATCCATAATATTAAATTCCGGTCGATTATTGGAGATGGTGGCAATTTTATCGCCCTTACGCAGTCCTAATTTATGCAATCCGCATGCGAAGACCATGGAATATTTTTTGTAGTCTTCAGTGCTGAAATTGACCCATTTACCATTGTATTTTCCGTTGATAATGTCGTCTTTTGGATAATTTTCCAAAAGCCAATCTAACAAATCAAATATTCTTTTAACTTCCATAGTTATTTGATATAAATATAAACTGCAAAATTACCTAAAAAAAATCAATAAATGAAAGATTTCTTCGAATTATTTTGCGTACGTCAATTTATTGGCCGTAAATGCTTTCATATTTTTTATAATTGTATGAAATATTTATATTAAATTATTGTAATTTTGTATTTTATATTTTGTTACATAATTTATATTATGTTAACTATTGAAAGTAATTTTCAGTTGAAAGATTTTTTATAATTTGACGAATAAATCACCTACTATTCAACAAAAAAATGCTATCTTTGCACTTTTAAGATATAGACTATGCAACTAAATACATTAACAGCAATTTCTCCGTTAGACGGACGCTATTATAAAACTGTCAATCAGTTGTCAGAATATTTTTCAGAATATGCCTTGATAAAGGCACGTGTAAAGGTGGAAATTGAATATTTTATAGCTTTATGCGAATTACCGCTGCCACAATTGTCATCTTTTGACAAAGCAATGTTTTCTCAGTTGAGACAAATTGTTGAAAATTTCAGCGAAAACGACGCATTAAGAATCAAAGAAATTGAAAAAACAACCAATCACGATGTTAAAGCAGTTGAATATTTCCTAAAAGAACAATTTGACACTTTACAATTAGCTACCTATAAGGAATTTATCCACTTTGGACTCACCTCTCAGGATATCAACAACACTGCCCTGCCCTATTTGATTCGTGAATTTCATCAAAATGTTTATATTCAGTCAATTACAAACGTTATAGACCTTTTAAAAGAAAAAGAACAAGCATGGCAAGATGTGGCGATGTTGGCACATACACATGGTCAACCGGCATCTCCTACCAATTTAGGCAAGGAAATACACGTTTTTGTAGAAAGGATTGAAAATCAATTAAAACAATTGAATGAAATTTCATTTTGTGGCAAATTTGGTGGTGCAGTCGGCAATTTCAACGCACATCATGTTGCCTATCCAAATATTGACTGGGTGAAGTTCGGCAATTTGTTTCTAAAAGAAAAATTAGGATTGACACGTTTGCAAACAACTACACAGATAGAGCATTACGATAATATGGCAGCTTATTTTGATGCCATTAAACGTATCAATACCATCATATTGGATTTAGATAGAGATATCTGGACTTATATTTCCATGGAATATTTCCGTCAGCAGGTAAAAGCCGGTGAAGTCGGTTCGTCTGCCATGCCTCACAAAGTCAATCCAATTGATTTTGAAAATTCAGAAGGAAATATATGTGTTGCCAATGCATTGCTGGAAGGTTTGGCAAGAAAATTGCCCGTTTCTCGCATGCAGAGAGACCTCACAGACAGCACCGTTACAAGAAATGTAGGTGTTCCACTCGCCCATTCTATTCTTGCCTATCATTCATTGCTACGCGGTTTGAATAAACTTTTGCTCAACCAAGAAGCAATTGATGCGGATTTGGAAAAAAATTGGGTAGTGGTGTCAGAAGCCATTCAAACTATTTTAAGGAGAGAACAATATCCTCAACCTTACGAGGCATTGAAAAATCTCACCAGAGGCAAAACACATATCACTAAGGAAGTTATTCACGAATTTATAGATACCTTGCAGGTTAGTGATACTGTAAAAGAAGAACTAAAACAAATCACTCCTCATAATTATATCGGTATTTCTTACCATTCAAAATAACCATCGATGGAAAATATAAGAAATTTCTGTATCATTGCTCATATTGACCATGGTAAAAGTACTTTGGCAGACCGATTGCTACAATTTACCGGTTCGGTGAGTGATCGCGATTTCCAAAATCAGTTGTTGGATGACATGGATTTGGAACGTGAAAAAGGCATCACCATCAAAAGTCATGCTATAGAAATGAATTATTCATTTGAAGGTAAGACCTATATATTGAATTTGATAGATACTCCGGGACATGTGGATTTTTCGTATGAGGTTTCTCGCTCCATTGCCGCATGTGAAGGTGCTTTGTTGGTCGTTGATGCCACACAAGGTATTCAAGCACAGACAATTTCAAATTTATACATGGCCATAGACCATGATTTGGATATTATTCCTGTGTTGAATAAAATGGATATGCCCAGTGCCATGCCGGAAGAAGTGAAAGATCAGATAATTGATTTGCTCGGATGTGATAGAGATGAAATATTGTCTATTAGTGCCAAAACCGGTGAAGGTATTGAAGATGTATTGAAGGCAATCGTACAACGGATTCATCCTCCCAAAGGGGATGTAAATGCTCCCTTACAAGCATTGATATTTGATTCTGTATTTAATTCATTTAGAGGAATATATGCTTACTTTAGAGTTTTCAACGGACAAATTCATACCAACGATTTGGTTAAATTTGTTGCTTCCGGTAAGGAATATCATGCTGACGAAATAGGAGTTTTAGGTTTGACACCGCAACCACGCAAAATGCTGCAAGCCGGTGATGTTGGCTATATTATTTCCGGCATCAAAAATGCCAAAGAAGTTAGCGTTGGCGATACAATTACACATGTTGAAAATCCTTGTGAAGCTGCCATTGAAGGTTTTTCGGAAGTAAAACCGATGTTGTTTGCCGGCATTTATCCCGTGGAAGCTGATGAATATGAAGAATTGCGTTCTTCATTGGAAAAATTGCAGTTGAATGATGCCTCTTTGACTTTTGAACCGGAGTCTTCTGCTGCATTAGGATTCGGTTTCAGATGTGGATTTTTAGGTTTGTTGCACATGGAAATTGTTCAAGAAAGATTGGACAGGGAATTTAACATGGATGTAATTACCACAGTACCCAATGTTTCTTACAAAGTATTTACGACCAAACGCGAAGTGATAGATGTGCATAATCCTTCCGGAATGCCACCATTGAATAATATAGACCACATTGAAGAACCATATATTTTTGCTCAAATTATTACCAAGTCGGAGTTTATAGGTCCGATTATGAAGTTGTGTTTGGATAAACGAGGTGTTTTAAAATCGCAGGTTTATCTCACCACCAATAGAACCGAATTGAGTTTTGATATGCCTTTGGGAGAAATTGTATTTGACTTTTATGACAAATTGAAGAGTTGCTCAAAGGGTTATGCTTCGTTTGATTATCATATCAACGGCTACAAAGAAGCCAAATTGGCGAAATTGGATATTTTGCTCAATGGAGATTCCGTGGATGCCTTATCTACACTAATACATGTGGATCACGCCTATGAATTTGGCAGAAGAATGTGCGAAAAGTTGAAAGAATTGATACCAAGACATCAATTTGATATTGCCATTCAAGCGGCCATCGGCTCAAAGATTATAGCAAGGGAAACAATAAAGGCAGTTAGAAAAGACGTTACCGCTAAATGTTATGGTGGCGATATCACTCGTAAGCGTAAATTGTTAGAAAAACAAAAACGCGGCAAAAAACGTATGCGACAAATTGGCAATGTAGAAGTGCCACAATCGGCCTTTTTGGCAGTGTTGAAGATAGATTAAAAAAAGTAAATTTTAAAATGACAGAACTTAATAAAATAGAAAATAGGAAATTTTTCACTAAAGAATCGCTCATAGCATATACCTATTTGATAGTTGGTTGTATGTTGTTCGCTATTGGCGATGTGATGTTTGTAAACCCCTATCTTATGGCTCCGGGAGGTGTATATGGTCTTGCCAACGTTTTCCATGCTTTATGGGGATGGAAAATATCTTTGGCGGGCGTATGCATGGACATACCTTTACTAATTATCGGCACTATTATATTGGGTCCCCGATTTGGTGTAAAGACTGTTATTTCAGTTGTTTTGATTCCTGTGTTCACTTATGTTGTTGAAACACTTTGGGGTTATGCACCTGTTATTCATGATGGTGCTTTCTTTGATGTTGAAATGCAATCGTCATTGTTTTTCATGGATGGTGATGTTAAGCGGTATTTTATGCCCGACTTCTTTTTAAATACAGTTGTTTCGGGTCTTATATATGGTGTAGCCATCGGTATTATATTCCGTTCGGGTGCCACTTCGGGAGGTTCTGACATTATTGCCATGGTTGCCCATAAATACACCAAAATCAGTTTGGGAACTTTGGTATTGATAGTAGATAGCATTATCTCATTGACTACTCTTGTTGCATTTGAAGATATTCGTCTGCCTATCTACTCTATTATACTTATCTTTATTGAAAGCAAGATTATCGACCTTGTTGTAGAAGGTGTAAAGAGTTACAAAACGGCCTTTATTGTTACAGACCATATTGACGAGGTACGCGATTTTATTATCAAAGATCTTGACAGAAGCGGTACGGTATTTGCCGGAAGTGGTCTTTATCAAGGTGCCGAACGGAAAATGATTTATGTTACCTTGAGTCGTTCCGATTTAGTGAAATTGAAATCAAACCTTCGTTTTCTTGATCCGAACGCCTTTGTCAATGTAATAGAAAGTTCAGAAATTATGGGTAATGGTTTTAAAGCTTTACCGCAAGAATAATAAAACAATATATATAAATAAAATGGCAACAATAAGTATTATTATGGGTAGCACTTCCGATTTTCCGATCATGGAAGATGCCGTAAAATTTTTAAACGAGATAGGCATAGATTGTGATTATTGTGCATTGTCAGCACATCGTACACCTGAATTGGTGATGGAATTTGCCAAAAATGCCAAACAGAATGGTACAAAAGTAATTATTGCAGGTGCAGGAGGTGCAGCTCACTTACCGGGCGTAATTGCTGCATATACGGCCATTCCGGTAATTGGTGTCCCTATCAAATCTTCCAATTCGATTGATGGTTGGGATTCTATTCTCTCTATTTTACAAATGCCATCAGGAATACCGGTTGCAACGGTTGCATTGAATAATGCTAAAAATGCCGGCATATTGGCGGCAGAAATGATTGCTACCGGTGATAGTGATTTGTATAATAAATTGTTAGCATATAAAGAATCTTTAAAAAAGAAAGTAGAAGAAGCAAATAAAAAACTACAAGAAAAATAAAATGGCTGATTTTATAGTATCTGCAAGAAAATATCGTCCGCAAACATTTTCTTCTGTTGTCGGTCAAGAAGCAATAACGACAACATTGAAGAATTCTATTTTGAAAAAACAAATTGGTCAAGCCTTTTTGTTTTGTGGGCCAAGAGGTGTCGGCAAAACGACATGTGCTCGTATTTTTGCCAAAACTATCAATTGCACGAATCGCACCCCTGAAGGTGAAGCCTGTGGAGAATGTCCTTCGTGTAAGTCGTTTGAAGCATCAGCATCTTTCAATATTTTTGAATTGGATGCTGCTTCCAACAATGGTGTGGATGAAATGCGAAAATTGGTGGAACAGGTACGTATTCCGCCTGTCGGCGTAGAATACAAAGTTTATATTATTGATGAGGTACACATGTTGTCAACAGCTGCTTTCAATGCTTTTTTGAAAACATTGGAAGAGCCGCCGGCATACGCCAAATTCATTATGGCAACCACCGAAAAACACAAAATTTTGCCCACCATTCTTTCTCGTTGTCAAATATTTGATTTCAAGAGAATTAATATTGACGATATTGTCAATCATTTGGAAAGTGTAGCAGAAAAAGAAAACCTGAATTATGAAAAAGAAGGTTTGTATGTGATAGCACAAAAGGCTGATGGCGGCTTGAGAGATGCTTTGTCTATGTTTGATCAAATTGCAAGTTTTTCTAATGGCAACATTACTTATACCAATGTTATAGAAAACTTAAATGTATTAGACAGTGACTATTTCTTTAAAATGGTAGATTATTTTGCAGAAAAGGATACTGCACAAGTAATGTTACTATTCAACGAGATATTAGAAAAAGGATTTGAAGGTTCTCATTTCTTGGCAGGATTGAACGAACATTTGCGTAATCTGTCTATGTGTAAAAATGAATCTACTATTGCCTTATTGACATCGGTGGAGAACACAAGAGAAAAATACAGACAGCAAGCCGATAAGTTTGATTTGATAAATTTGATAAAATTATTGTCATTATTTACCAAAACAGAATCTCAATATAAATTGTCCAACCATAAACGATTGCATGTGGAAGTGGCATTGATGCAAGCATGCACTCTTGACAATGTCAGGCAATCGTGAGGTCGATGAAGACGAAAACATACAAGCCCCATCGCCCCATTCAATATTGGCGGATAGTCATAGTAATTCGCAAAAAAAGCCAACTACTACGATGACTACCACGTCGATTCAAGATATAAATATAAATGTAGAACAAATAAAAGAAAGAGAAAAGGAAAAAGAGAAACAAGCAAATGAGTTACAACAACAAATTGATGTTGAAACTCGGCAAAAAGAAGAAAAGATAGAACAAAAAGAAGAAGACAAAAACGAAGAAACTATTAGCATTGATATCAGTGATATTGAAACAGAATCTACTAATGAAGATGCAGAAGATGTTACTTCCCAAAATAACAGGTTTGAATCTAATGATAACACGAAAGATGACGAAAACGACCAACAAATAAAGGCCATATCCAATGAAGATGCATGGAAGAAATGTGTTGACGATTTGTCGTCTGAATATTCATATCTACGTGTATTTTTAAATAGTACAACTATACATTGGGGCAATAAAAAACTGATAATTGACGTTAATAAGTCTACCAAATCTTTGGTTGAGTCAGTGATACCGGAATTGGAAACTAATTTGGAACATATCAAGAGAGACAAGATAAAAGTGGAATTAGCAGAAAAAGCAATAGATAAAGACAACTCCCCTACCATTGACTACTCCAATCCGGACGAAGTTTTCAAGGCAATGATTGTTGACAATGGAGAGATATTGAATTTAAAAACAGAGTTAGAATTAGCCATCAAATATTAGAAAAAAATAAATTTAAGTTAAATAAGTATAAATAAAAATTTTATGAAGAAGTTATTGTTAATCGGGTTTCTATGTGCAAGCATTATCGGAAACCTATCTGTACAAGCACAAACTAAGTACGAATCGTATCCTAACGATCCTATAAAGGCACGTATTTATACCTTGGATAATGGGATGAAAGTTTACATGTCGGTATATAAAGATCAACCGACTATTAAGATTACTATTGCTACCAAAGCAGGTAGTAAATTAGATCCTGCCGAAACAACAGGTTTAGCACACTACTTTGAACACTTGATGTTCAAAGGTACAGAATCGTTCGGTACTAACAACTATGCAGCTGAAAAACCTTTATTGGACGAAATTGAACGTTTGTTTGAAGTATATCGTGGCATAGACGAAAGCAAAGTAAAAGAAAGAGAAGCTATTTACAAACAAATAGACAGTGTTTCTCAATTGGCATCCAAATATGCTATTCCCAATGAATACGACAAATTGATGTCTATTTTGGGTTCTACCGGTACCAATGCTGCCACTTGGGTGGATTTTACTAATTATTACGAAGAAATTCCAAGCAATCAATTAGAAAATTTCTTTATCATTCAAGCAGACAGATTTCAACATCCGGTTTTAAGGTTGTTCCACACTGAATTGGAAACAATTTATGAAGAAAAGAACATGACCTTGACAAAAGATGGTAGAAGAGCTAATACCGCATTGATGGAAGCTTTGTTTCCAAACCATCCTTATGGAACACAAACAACTATCGGAACTCAAAAAGATTTGAGAAATCCATCTATTACCAATGTTAAGAAATTCTTTGACACTTATTATGTTCCAAACAATATGGCAATTATCATGGCAGGTGATTTCAATCCGGATGAAGCCATTAAAATTATCAACAAATATATGGGACAAATGAAGGCAAAAAAGATCCCTGAATTTACTTTTACTCCGGAAAAACCTATCACCTCTCCTATTGTTAAAGAAGTTGTCGGAAAAGATGCAGAATTTGTATATATAGCATGGAGATTTGACAATCCTAATAGTGCTCAATATCCATTATTGGAAATGGCAGATATGATTTTGACCAATGGTTATGCCGGTTTGGTGGACTTAAACATCAATCAAAAACAACGTTGTTTGAATGCAGGTAGTTCTCCTGCCGAATTGCACGATTACACCTATTTGTCGTTGATGGGTTCTCCAAAGGCAGGTCAAACTTTGGAAGAAGTGAAAGATATTTTGATGGAACAAATAGAAAAATTGGCTAAAGGTGATTTTCCTGAATGGTTGTTAGAAGCTTCTGTTAATGAATTGCGTAAACGTCAAATGGAAAGCATTGAAAGCAATGAAGGCAGAGTGGACATGATGGAAGAAGCATTCTATTTGGATATTCCTTGGAAAAATATGGTTGAACACTATGATGTATTGGAAAAAATTACAAAAGATCAAATTGTTGAATTTGCCAAGAAATATATCACTAAAGATAATTGTGTGATTGTTTACAAACGTAAAGGCAAAGCAACTGATATTGATAAAGTTAAAAAACCAAAAACTACTCCTATCAAAATCAATCGTGAAGACAAAAGCGATTTTGTAAAAATGATAGAAAACAGAAAAGTGAATGAAATTCAACCTGTATTCTTAGATTTCCAAAAGGATATTAAAACTGCAGACGCTCAAAACGGAGTAAAAGTTTATTATACTGAAAATCAAGATAACGAACTATTTGATTTGAGTTATGTTTACGAAATGGGTATTTACAATGACAAATATTTGAATTTAGCATCCAGCTATTTAAAATATTTAGGTACAGACAAATACACTACAGAAGAAATTAAAGAAAATTTATATCGATTGGGTTGTAGTTTTTCTATGTCAGCCAGTGGAGATAGAAGTTATGTAACTTTGTCAGGCTTGTCAAAGAATATGACTGCTGTAATGCAATTATTGGAAGATATTATCAAAAATGCCAAACCAAATCAAGAAGCATTGGATAATTTAATTAGCGACATTTTAAAAGGAAGAGAAAATGCAAAAGGCAATCAAAACAGATTGGCAAGTAGTTTGTTGAGTTATGGTATTTATGGTTCCAATAATCCAAGTTTGCAAACATTATTGACAGAAAAAGAGTTAAAAGCTGTTACTCCTGAATTTTTGATAGCAAAATTGCAAGAATGGATTCAATACAAACATTATGTAATTTATTACGGACCACTTGCTATCAATGAAGTTGTTACAGATATCAACAAAGTTCACAATCCAAAGAATTTGAAAGATTATCCGGCAGCTATTACCTATGCAGAAACTGTTCCTACAAAGGATCGTGTATTTGTAGTTGATTTTGATTCTCCGCAAATGGTAGTATATGGAGTGTCTTTTGCAGGAAAATACAACAATAATTTAATTGCAGACATTGACGTTTATAACAATTATTTTGGTGGAAGTATGAATGCAATTGTATTCCAAGAATTACGTGAAGCAAGAGCATTGGCATATACAGCATTTGCCGCATTCCAACAACCGAGTCGTTTGAATAGATTGTCAATGAATATATCTTATATTGGTTGTGGAAACGACAAAGTAAGTCAATCATTGGCAGCATTCCAAGATTTGTACAACAATATGCCGGAAAATGAAGCATCTTTCCAAATTGCAAAAGATGCAGTTATCAAAGAATTATGCAACGATCGTATTACTAAAGATTCTAAAGTTTGGACATACTTGCATCTAAAACAATTAGGATTGAATAAAGATCCTCGTGAAGAAGCATTGGCAAAAGTTCGTACATTGACTTTCAATGATATTAAGAATTTCCAAAAAACATATATTACCGGTAAACCTACTACTTATATGATTGTAGGTAGCAAGGCCTCTTTGGATATGAAATATTTGAAATCAATTGGTAAAGTAACAATTTTGAAACCTAAAACTATTTTAGGATACTAATAGAAAACATAAAAAAATAGAGGTCTTTGACCTCTATTTTTTTATTTAAATATTTAGAAATGAAAAAAATAAGTTTTTTATCAGCATTTATTTTATTAGTCACTACTTGCATAGGACAAGAAATAGATGTGCCATTGATAAAAAATGTAGTAGCAAAATCGAATGAAATTATTGTTTCATGGGATTCTGTTGCCCATGCTGACGGTTATGAAGTGATAGTCAGTGCAGGTAAAAAAGATAGAGTATTTTATGTCGGCAATTGTGAGCTTGTTTTGGCAGAAGATATTATTGCCGGCAATATTTACCATATCTATTTGCGTGCCTATCGGTTTGACAATGCACATAGCCGACAAATTCAATATGTATTGCTAACTCCCCCATTGGCATTGGAAGCAAAAATTATGAAAAATGGTTTTGTGGCAAGATGGAATCGAAAAGTAAATGTTCGACAATATTATTTTTATGTTGCCACAGATAAAGATTTTACACAAATAGTTACTCCATTCCATGGATTGATGACCAATAAAAAGACTTTCAAAGTATCAGGAATTGACAAAGGAAAAACCTATTACTATCGAGTCAAGACCATTGATTTGAATGGTGTTGAACACTTTTCAAATACTATTCAAGTGAATTATTATCAATAAAAAAAGCACCTATAAGGTGCTTTTTTTATTTTGTGATATCTACTCATCATATTCATAGTTGTTAGTGGATCGCATTCCTGCCCCACCATAATAATTGGTCATGGTTCCATACACTAAAACCATTTTTTTATGATTTTCAGGATGGTCAGACAAATTTAGTTCATCTTGAATATTGCCCGCCGGTAATTGTACTCTATAGCAATTGCTGAGAGAAGTTTCGTCGGGAGAATCTGCCAGCAAAATGATGTTTTTTGTCATAAAGGGGCTGGTCCAAATGCCGGTAATATTATCGGGATAGCCTGTTGCCGTACCTACAATATATCCTTTTACCCAACCTTCTCTCCCATCGCTATTGATGATAGCAGAAGTGATATTGTAAGGATTGTTTTTGCTTCCATCACCACTTGGTGTAATGGTTGAGAATCCCTTTAAATCATCAATTGAACGAAGAATAAATTGCCAAGTGGAATTATATTTTGTCAAAATACCTATAATAGAACCTGTTCCCATAGGAATGGTATCTTTGGCGAAATCTGCATAAGTACTTGTTCTTAACGTGATATTTCCCGCATTGGAAACAAATATACGATTGATACAACCACCTGTTGTTGCTTCACCTTCCGGTGCAAATTGTTTTCTACCGCCATCATTGAAGGTAATATTGTCAAAACGCACTAAGGTATTTAATTTATCATTTGTCAAATCTGCAGCTGAAGAAATCAAGGTCGGTTCTATATTATCCATTGGAAACCCGTCTTTATGCAAAAATTTGTCAATATAGATATTAGGAATGCGACCGATATCTGCCTGTCCTTGTTCATTAATATAATAGCAACCCAGTTGAGGAAGTCCGCCATAATCACCGATGACCATACCTTGACAGGTAATAAATAATCGTTGTCCAATAGGAAAATCATTAAAAGTATAACTTTTATCTAATGCGATATCATAGCCGCCTGTTTCATCTTGCACATATATCTTTTTAAAAATATTGCCGGATTTATCATTGCCGACAACAATACAATCAAAAACGAGGTCGTCGTTGATGCTATCCACAACACCGGATAATTTATGTAATTGTTGAATATCATAAATAGAAACATTGGCAGGAGTGCCATTGTAGGTCGGCTCTATAAATTCAGGAATATCAAATTGTTCATTGCATGAAACCATCATTATGCCGATAAGTGATATTAACAAGAAAACTTTTTTCATAGTATTATTTTTTAAAATGTTAGAGAAACGTTTAATGAAAATGTAGTACCATAAGCATAGTAATATTTTGCAGGATGTTTGTTTACATCGTATTCGTCAAAATCAAAACGTAATTGCTCGTACCCATTGGTAATGAATTTTTTGTTGTTTAAAATATTGTTAATTTTTAGATTGAGATTTAAACGAAATTTCTTTAAATAGAATAATTTACCGACAGATGCATCTAAAATAAATTGTCCTTTTACTCTATTTTGTTTAGTGATAGTGGTAATTAAATCATAATCATCTTCCATTGATAAGCCTGCAATTGCCAATGAAGTTCTTCTTTCCGGATTGAAATCTATGTAGATTTTATCGTAATAACTGCAGGCAAATTCGGCAAACCACATGGTTTCATGAGAAAATTTTAATCCAAAAGAAACAGCAGCCTGAGGACCGTTTGGCACATAAAAGTTTTTAATATAAATTGTTTCTTCTACATCGTCTATTGTTCCATTTTCTGATGTAATATAAGCAATAGGTCTTGACGTATAGCGATGATCGGCATAAGTAGCACCGACAAAAGCAGACAAACAATTGATAATTTTTACATCTGCTCCTAATTCAATGCCAATATGACGAGTATTGATATCACTTAAAGTCTGGTCAACGTATGTTTTGTAGTCATCGTGAAAGAAACTGCTCATTTTGGTTAAATCTTTGTAGAAGCCGCAATATCCTGTAATTCTCGCCTTTACACGTCTATATTTAATTATATAACTTAAGTCAAAAACCAAGTTTTTCTCACTTTTCAGGTGATTAACAATTTTGTCGTTGATACGAGGAGAAATGTAGGCCACCTTCGCCGAAGGTGCTAATGTTTGTGCCGTTATATTAAAATTAATGAATTGATTATAAATAAATTTTCCGGTTATACCTGCATGGATGCCTCCATTGATAAAATTGTTGACAGCGGATTTTCCATAAGAATTGTCGGCATATCGACCATTCTTCATATTGCCGATTCTCCAGAAATGACTTCCGTTAATATTCCCTCCGATATAAAAATCGATGTGATTGTAGGAGAAATTGGCTAATGTCCACAAATTCTCATACCATGAATTAATGTTATAATCGTAGCCAAAACGATCTCCTTCTACCACTTTTCTATTAGGATTGTTCAAATCGTTTTGATACATATTTTCATTGTCAGGATAATCTTGCTCTGCGAATTGGTCAATATCTAACCAATAAGTTCCACCCAGCAGATCATTGATAGTCTTGTAATAATTGCCATGATATCGTTGTATTTGCAATCCGATACTCAAACGAGTATGTTCGCCCAATTCGTTTTTGTAGTTAGTTGACAATGACAATTGATGATAATCAATACATCTATTTTCTAATATATAGCGAGCCTGCTCACCATTTTCTGCACTTAAATGGTTCACTTGATACAATCTATCCCAATTGATTTGTCTTGTATTGACATCGTTTTGCCATGCTATTGCAACATCATTAGCCGTAGATGCTTCTTGATGATAACTGGGTAAATAGCGATAATAATCAGGTCTTGGATTGCAGGCATTGTACCAATTTAAAGACGAAGTTCTATTAAAACCAAATTGTACTCCGAAAGTAGTTTCTAAATATGACTTTTCATTTATGGTCCACGTATGAGTGGCTAAAATGACCGGTTCATGGAATTTTCTTATCTTTGAATTTCGTTTTTTGCTACCTTGATATCCCCAATTAGGATTGTGGAAAGGATCATTTGTTATATCATAAACTTCTTGAACACAAGCACTTGAAAGTCCTCTTGAAGTCCAAACTCCAAAGCCATTTAATGATAAGCTATGTTTGCCAAAACGTTTTTCTAATGCCAAGAAATAAGAATAAGAATAATAAGGAGTTGCTTCAATATAGCCTTCGCGACCGAAGCGTGCTGCCAATGCAGCAGCCACTGCTAAGCCATTTTTCATCAATCCGGTAGCATAATTGGCTACTATCCTATTGGTAACAGTTGAATTAGAAATAGTATAGCCTACTTTGCCACCTTTTCGATATGAAGAAGCCTTTACATTGTAATTGATAACTCCTCCGATATTAGAAGCAGAGAAATCAGCCGGTTGATAAACAGTTGCTTCTGTTTGATTTTTAAACATGTCGTTTAATGCTCCCCACTGATAAAAACTTGCCTGATTGGCATCCAACTTATTCATTCTCATTCCATTGATGCAAACATTTTGATAATTGGAAGCAATACCACGACGTTTGAAAAAGGCGGTACTGAATTTATACGCTACAACTTCTTCATAGGGATCTTTGGTTGAGGTTAGCATTTCAGAAATATTTTGATTCCCGGTCAAACCTTCAATATCCACCTCTTCCATTAAAAAATCATTGTCAATTGTCGTTTCCGGTTTATTTGAGATGACAACAAAATTTTCAATATCGGTAATTGATGAACCTGTATTGTGAAATGCTTTAGAATTGACGCTAAAAGTTTCTATTTCTGATTGAATTTCAATTGACAAAATATAACTATTCGGTTGTAGCCAATTGATATGAAATTCTCCATTATCGTTAGTAAATACATAACGAGTTGTATCTGTAGACAAATATATTTTTGCCTGCTGATAAGGAACAGCTTGTTCATCTACCACTCTTCCGGACAATGTCCATTGGGCCATGGATGCATAACATGATATCAACAACAAGAGGAAAATAAAAATCTTATTCCTCATAATTATTTTTCTTTTTGAGGATAATTATTTACATACCAATGATAGACATTGCGAATGCCATCTTCTAAATTTGTTTGATATTTATATCCTATTTTATGCAACAAACTAACATCTAAAAGTTTGCGAGGTGTTCCATCCGGCTTTGAAGTATCATATACAATATTTCCTTCATAACCAACAATTCGCTTGATAATTTCTGCTAGTTGAGCAATGCTGATATCTTCTCCTGTTCCTACATTGACATGACTTTCATCGCTATAATGATTCATCAAATGTAGCAAGGCATCCGCCAAATCGTCAACATACATAAATTCACGCAAAGGACTGCCTGTACCCCATAGAACGACTTCCGGAGCATGATTGACTTTGGCTTCATGAAATTTACGTATCAATGCCGGTAGAACATGCGAACTGTTTAAGTCAAAATTGTCATTAATGCCGTATAAATTGGTAGGCATAGCGGAAATGAAATCGCAACCATATTGTTTGCGATAAAATTTGCATAATTCTATTCCTGTAATTTTGGCAACAGCATAGGCTTCGTTGGTGGTTTCTAAATAATCACTCATCAGATATTCTTCTTTGATAGGTTGTTGGGCCATACGAGGATAGATACACGAACTGCCTAAAAACAACAACTTTTTCACATGATTAAGATATGCTGAATGAATAATATTGGTTTCAATCATCAAATTATCGTAGATAAATGCTGCCGGATAGGTACTATTGGCAAGTATTCCTCCGACTTTTGCAGCTGCCAGAAATACATATTCAGGTCGTTCCATTGCGAAGAATTGCTCTACTTTATCTTGGCGGCGTAAATCTAACTCTTTCGACGACCTGACAATAATATTTGTATAACCATTTCGTTGCAAACAACGAACAATAGATGAACCTACCAATCCATGATGTCCTGCAACATAGACTTTTGCATGTTTTTCCATAACTATATTTTTTTAACTTCGTTAACAACATATTTTAAATCATAATCTGTCATGATTTTTACCAGCTTGTCAAAAGATGTTTTTTGAGGATTCCAACCGAGTTTTGTGCGAGCTTTTGTAGGATTGCCCAACAATTGTTCTACTTCTGTAGGACGGAAATATTTTGGATCAACTTCCACAAGGACTTCTCCTGTTTTTTTATTATATCCTTTTTCGTCAACACCTTCGCCTTTGAATTCTAAATCAATTCCGACATTGGCAAATGCTTTCAGACAAAATTCTCTTACTGAATGCATTTCTCCGGTTGCAATTACAAAATCATCCGGTTGTTCTTGTTGTAATATCAACCACATACATTCCACATAATCACGGGCATAGCCCCAATCTCTTTGTGCTGACAAATTGCCTAAATACAATTTTTTCTGCAAACCATGAGCAATTCTGGCAGCCGCCATGGTAATTTTTCGAGTTACAAAGGTTTCTCCACGTCTTTCACTTTCGTGATTAAACAAGATTCCATTTGCGGCAAACATACCATAGGCTTCACGATAATTTTTAGTTATCCAATAACCATACAATTTGGCTACTGCATAAGGCGAACGTGGATAAAATGGCGTAGTTTCCGATTGAGGGACTTCTTGTACTTTGCCAAACAATTCTGAAGTTGACGCTTGATAGATACGCGTTTTTTTCTCCATACCTAAAATTCGAATGGCTTCCAAAATTCTCAATGTGCCGATAGCATCAGTATCAGCAGTATATTCCGGCACTTCAAAAGATACTTTTACATGCGATTGTGCAGCTAAATTATATACCTCATCCGGTTGGATGGATTGAATGATTCTTATCAATGAAGATGAATCCGTCATATCGGAATAATGTAGATTGACACTCCGCTGTTGTTTCATATCACTTACCCATTCTTCCAAATACAAATGTTCAATTCTACCTGTATTGAAACTGGAACTTCTACGCAATAAGCCGTGAACTTCATATCCTTTTTCAATTAAAAACTCAGCCAAAAATGAACCATCTTGACCTGTAATACCTGTTATTAGAGCAACTTTTTTCTTCATAATTTTATAAATGATTTACATACCATTGGCATGCTTTGATTAATCCCTCTTTTATTTTATACAATGGATGATATCCCAACAATCTTTCTGCTTTTTCGATTGATGCCAAAGAATGCGGAATGTCACCCAATCGGTTTTCTCCATGAATAAATTCAATATCAGCAATTTTAGAATCATACTGCGATAAAATTTCCTTCAAATAATCTGCCAATTGATTCAAAGAAGTCGATTCTCCACATGCCACATTGTATATGTTATTCAAAGCAGCAGTATTGTCAGTGATTGCTGCCAAGTAGTTGGCATGGACAACGTTTTCTATAAAAGTAAAATCTCTGGAGTAATTTCCGTCGCCATTGATTATAGGAGCTTCTCCATTGAGAAGTTTTTTTACAAATATCGGAATAACAGCTGCATACGTACTTTCAGTATCTTGTTTATAGCCAAATACATTAAAATATCGCAAGCCGATATAATCTAAGCCATAAATATTGTGAAAAACATTGGCATACAATTCGTTGACATATTTTGTGATAGCATAAGGAGATAATGGATTGCCTATAATTTCTTCTTTTTTGGGTAATTCTTTAGAATCACCATATGTAGATGAACTACAAGCAAATATAAAACGTTTTACACCACAATCTCTTGCCGCAATCAACATGTTTAATTGTCCGGAAATATTTACACTATTGGTGGTTATTGGGTCTTTGATTGAACGTGGCACCGAACCAAGAGCAGCTTCATGAAAAACAATATCTGCATTTTCACACACTTGATGACAGACAGCTTCATCTCTAATATCTCCTAAAACAAATTGGAAATTGCTGTTATTTTCTAAATGTTGAATGTTAGAACGTTTGCCGGTTGACAAATTGTCTAAACAAATCACTTTATTATCATTAGATAGGAAAAATTCGCACAGATTGGAGCCAATAAAACCAGCTCCACCTGTAATCACAATTTTTTTATCTTTTAATATATTCATTATCTTGAATTTAAATTTACAATTTTAATTAATGTTTTGAAAATTATCTTCATGTCACAGACAAAAGACATTTCGTTGATATATTTGAAATTCAATGCTAATTTTGCCGGCATAATTGTTTCAATATATGTTTGTTCATGGTCTTCTGCTTGTCGGAGAATTTCATTTTCATCAATATACATCAGCGAAGCCCAATCGGTTAATCCCGGCAATACAGACAATACTTTCATTTGTTCCGGTGTATAGTAATTGACATAATACCTTACTTCGGGTCGTGGGCCTACAAAACTCATTTGTCCGAATAGAATATTCAACAATTGTGGCAATTCATCTAATTTGCTCTTTCTTAGCAAATAACCTATTTTTGTAATTCTGTTATCGTGATCACCGATAGTTAACAAACCGGCTTTGTCTGCATGAGCTCGCATGGTTCTGAATTTAAACAATTTGAAATCTTTGTTGTTTTTCCCGACACGTTGCTGTACATAGAAAACATTTCCTTTTGAATCAATCAAGATAGCAATTGATATCAACAAAAATAAAGGAAGCAGGATAATGATGGCGAAGAATGCCATCACAAAATCCAATATCCGTTTTATTATTTTCTTGTACATTAGAAATTTGTAGTATGATTTTCTTGATCCAGTCCGGAATCTTCTTTACCAATACTATATGAACCGGTTTTAACATAATTTTCCCAATCGGAAAATTTAGCCTCACCATAAACTGTTGAATGCAACAAACGATAATCTTTTGTAGTTCTGTCTAAATTATAAAATACAAAATATACATTTACTTGTCCGTTAGGAACCGAATTATAGTACCAAATTTCATACGGATAAGTATTTCCGTCAAAATTATGGTATTCTATATCGCTTGGCGGGCCATATTTCAAATAACATTGTCCCCTATCAGTCCGATAACCTTTGTAACGCAAAGTGGAATAATTATTGTTGACTCGCAACACTCTATTATGGTATTCATACCAAGTTTCTACAGGATGATTTTCGTCTCTGCTTTTCCAGAAATTGTAAAAAAACAATATTCCATCTTCCAGTTGCTCAGGGGTGAAATTGTCAATAAATTTGTGCTCTGCAGGTGTTGCTATAACCGATATATAATCAAAATATTTTTTTAGCGTGTCATACGACATTGTATTTGTTTGCAAATTTTCAAATGCTAAAGGATTATTTCTTTGGAAAAAATAAGATGTATAAGCATGTATCGTATCCCATTCATCACGGACTTCCAATTGCAATAAATAGTTGCCCGATGATAATGATTCGATATTATAGTTTTGCATTAATAAACATCTTATATCTGTAGTGTAAGTTTTTTGTTTTGACAATAGCGGTTCTGCATGAATGTCATCGGCTGAAACTATCTTTGAAAAAACCGTAAAAGATTTATTGTGTCCTAAAACAGATTCGGTATTATTGATTTCCACCCAATAAGAAAGCGAATTTACTACTTCCGGATAGTAATTGGAAAAATATGGCAAATATTCCCAGCCGTATTTAGTATATTTGTTGTACTCTTCCACTCGGTTTTGATATGTGATAGGTTGAATGCTGGAAAAGGTAACAATATTGTTTGGAAAACTTAAATCCAATCTATCTGAATAGGTAATTTGATTCTCGAGATTGGCATTGTCATAAATAGCAATATAGAAATCGTAAATTCCTTTTTTAAGTGGAATTCTCAATAAGTCGTATAAATTATTTTTATCTTCATTTGATTGATTGTCATGGGTTTCAGAATAGAAAGTTTGATGTACATTGATAGTGTCATTCCCTTCTGCCATCAATTGGATATTTACACGAACAGATGCTTGACATTTGCCGTTTGTTTGTCGTATATAGTTCATTGAATTGCCAATAAACAAGAATTGCAATTCAATATAGGCGGAATCTTTTGTCATATCAAATTTCAAACAATTGAAATTCAAAACTAATTTATTGAGACTTACAGAATCGGAGGTAAGATAGTTTTTGTTGCTATTTGTCGGCATTGCTGAAGTCTGCGACATATTGAACAGAACAGCAAATGCTATTAGATACAATACTTTACCTATAGTATTATTTTTCATAAAAAAACATATTTCTAATTTACAAAGATAAAATAAAAAAATTAAAAAATTACTATTTTTTGATAAAAAAAATGTTATCTTTGCAAATTAAATTATGCGGAAGTAGCTCAGTTGGCAGAGCATCAGCTTCCCAAGCTGAGGGTCGCGGGTTCGAATCCCGTTTTCCGCTCTAAAAAATATGCTATGGGTATATTCAATTTTTTTAATAAAGATAAGAATAACAACGAGAACAAAGAAGAACTCGACAAAGGTTTAAAGAAAACCAACGAGAACTTTTTTCAAAAACTTTCAAGAGTCATTGTCGGCAAAAATACGATTGATGACGAGGTGCTTGACAATCTTGAAGAAATATTGATTGAGTCTGATGTCGGCGTGGATACTACTTTGAAAATAATTGAACGTATTACCGCTCGCGTTGCTAAAGATAAATATCTTGGAATTAATGAATTGAATAATATTTTAAAAGAAGAAGTGATAGAAATGTTGGCAAAGTCTAAAGATGAAAACAACATTCCTTTCACGCTTTCGGATGACAAACGCCCTTATGTAATCATGGTTGTCGGTGTAAACGGAGTCGGCAAAACTACTACAATCGGCAAGTTAGCCTATCAATTCAAACAAAAGGGCTATAGTGTTTTATTAGGAGCAGCAGATACTTTTCGTGCAGCTGCTGTAGATCAATTAAAAATCTGGTCAACACGAGTAGATGTTCCCATTGTAGCACAAGAAATGGGTTCAGACCCTGCCTCAGTGGCATTTGACACCGTTAAATCTGCAGTTGCAAAAAATATCGATGTGGTTATTATCGACACTGCCGGTCGTCTGCACAATCGCATCGGTTTGATGAACGAATTGACAAAGATTAAACAAGTAATGAGTAAAGTGGTTCCTGATGCTCCACACGAAATTTTATTGGTTTTAGATGCCTCTACCGGTCAAAATGCCATTGAACAAGCCAAACAGTTCTCTGCAGCAACCAATATCAATGCATTAGCAGTCACCAAATTAGATGGCACAGCAAAAGGCGGTGTGGTTATCGGCATCAGTGAACAAATGCAGATACCAATCAAATATATAGGTATAGGCGAAAAAATGGAAGATTTACAAGCATTCAACAAAGTAGATTTTGTTAATTCTATCTTTGAAGATAGATTGAAAAAATAACATGAAAATCCAAATTGATGAACATTCCGGTTTCTGTTTTGGGGTTGTAAATGCCATCAATGCCGCAGAGAAGGAATTGGCATCTCATGGTCATTTATTTTGTCTTGGAGACATTGTCCACAACAATGAAGAAGTGTCAAGGTTGAAAAAAATGGGAATGGATATTATCGACCATTCACAATTAGCAAGCCTTCACCAACAACGTATTTTAATAAGAGCCCACGGAGAACCGCCTCTTACCTATCAATTGGCACAACAAAACAACAATTTTATCATAGATGCTACTTGTCCGGTAGTATTAAAATTGCAAAAAAATGTCCAAAAAGGTTATTGTGAGATGCAAAAAAAACAGGGACAAGTTGTTATTTTTGGCAAAAAAGGTCATGCAGAAGTGATTGGTTTGGTGGGACAAACAAATGATTCTGCCATTGTCATCAGTTCTATAGAAGAAGTGAAAAAATTGAATTTTGACATTCCTATGCGTTTGTATGCTCAGACAACACAAAGTTTGCAAACCTATAAAGAAATTGTTCAAGCAATTGAAAATCAATATAAAGAAAGGACTGATAATGTAGATTTTGTATGGTATGATACCATTTGTCGTCAAGTTTCCAATCGTGAAGAAAGTTTAAAGATATTTGCACAAGCACACGATGTCATCATATTTGTTTCAGGAGCAAAAAGTTCTAATGGAATGATTTTGTATGAAATTTGCAAATCTGTTAACAAAAATTCCTATCTTGTTTCTTCTGTGGACAAAATTGATAAAAATTGGTTTACCAATATGGAAAGTGTTGGTGTTTGCGGAGCCACTTCCACCCCACTCTGGCTCATGGAATCCGTTGCAAAACAAATTGAAATTGAAATAAATAACATTAAAAAATAATTCAAATGAATAAAGAACAACTCATCAATATTATACAACGAAAGAAATCGTTTCTTTGTGTAGGATTAGACACCGATTTAAATAAAATTCCACCACATCTTTTGTCTTGTGACGATCCTATATTTGAATTCAATAAGGCAATTATAGATGCTACACTTCCTTATACTATTGCCTATAAACCCAATTTGGCATTCTACGAAACTCTAGGTTGGAAAGGTTTGTTGAGTTTGGATAAAACAATGGATTATCTTCGAAAAAAAAGTCAGGAGGTATTTGTCATTGCAGATGCCAAACGTGGTGATATCGGCAATACTTCTACACAATATGCTCTTTCTTTCTTTAACAGAGAACAACAAAATCTTAATTTTGATGCAGTTACAGTCGCTCCGTATATGGGAGAAGATAGTGTGAAACCATTTTTGGGTTTTGAAGATAAATGGGTCATTTTATTAGCGTTAACCTCTAACAAAGGGGCTAACGATTTCCAATTGTTATCTTCCAACGGGAAACGTTTGTTTGAACACGTGTTGGAAATTTCCCAAACATGGGCAGACGACCATAAGATGATGTATGTTGTCGGTGCCACCCAAGCACAAATGTTAACCGACATCAGAAAGATAGTTCCTAATCACTTTTTACTAATACCGGGTGTCGGTGCCCAAGGCGGTAATTTGGATGATGTGGTGAAATATGGCTTCAACAAAGATTGTGGTTTGATTATCAATTCTTCACGAGGAATTATCTATGCCGACAAAACCGAAAATTTTGCGGAAGCAGCTGCCTCGGAGGCACAAAAAATTCAAAAACAAATGGCTACCTACTTGTAGGGCAATAAATATAACTAAAGAAATAAGTGCTATCGGTATTTTGTTCTAACTGATAACGCTTAATATGCTTATTGTTTTGTTTGTGATAATAGATAATTGAACTATTTGTGTTGAAATACCTGTTTAATTCATTAAAACCGGTATCTGTTTGAATATTGTTATTTTCTATTGCCTGCCAATAGGCTATCATGGCACTATCGGTGGCAGAAAATATCAAATAATCGTCATGAATGGAATAATTCTTCAGCTGAAGCATTTGCTTGCCAATATCCCATTTTTGCAAGACAAAATTAGGAATGTCAATTCTTCCGATTAAATGATTGTCAATATAAAAAGTATCATAGTCAACATGACAGATGTTTTCATAATTGAAAGTTTTTTCTGTTTGAAAAAATAAAGTTTCCTCTACAGAATTTAAGTCTTTGGGACGAATTAACAAATAGGTATAAGTACGATTTGAATCTATAAGATTAAAATAAGCAATTGTTTGAGGGTGAAATATTTGCATCCATTTGTTTGAACTTACCTGATTGCCTTCCTGCTTATGCAGCAAATTAAAATCATTTTCTTCCAAGGCGAACAAATGAGCAACACCTTCCGGAATCACTTCTAAGATTGATTGTATTTGATTCGATTTTGATATTAAAGGAAAGTCTGTATGAATCTCTCCGGTTAATATCAGTTGTTGATTTTTATATGTCATATTCAATACCATAGGTTGAAAGGCCGAAAATAAATTTCTTGAAAATTCATCTTCATAATAATTCAATATGCTTGCATTGATATTTAGATAATTGCTATGGTTATAAATGATTTTTGTTTTCTTGTCGTGTTCTATGTCTGGTAATATTTTTTCTTGATTTAATGAATTGATTGACAAACGAATCAGTTGTATATCTTCGCTAATAGCCATCACTCCGCGATGAAGGTAAAAATAAAAGGATGTCTCTAACGTATCTAATTGATAAATAGTAAAATCTTTGTATTTTGTCTGCAAATAGTCAGCATGGTCTATCAGCTTTTGAAATGATTTATATTTTTGTTTTTCTATAGGGAAAACGCCAAGACATCCACATGTTTTATTCACTTGGTGAATGGATAAATATATATCATTTAAACAATTTATCCATTGATTATTATATATTGCAATGTCAAGAAGTTGTTTAATCTCATTTTTTGCTGCATCAGATTCCTCTACTAAAATATTTTGCAAGATTTCTTGTGCATTTTCTGCCCGAGTTTTCACAATACAAATCGTATTTTGCGGAATTAATTCAACAGCATCGGCAGATTCTTTTTTTAAATATTTGTTCAACTGTACAAGAATTACAATAGTGGCAATTATCAACACAGATATGACCACTCCTGCAACTATTTTTAAACGTTCTTCCCTATTTTCCTTCATTAGAATTCCAATTTTAATTGTGTGGGAATAAGTGTAAATGATTGCCTGTGATGGATGCTGCTACCATATTTTTTGATTGCATTTCTATGAAATTCAGTTGGATAACCTTTGTTTTTGCTCCAACCATATTGAGGAAATTCTTTATCTAATTGCTCCATCAATTCATCGCGATAGGTCTTTGCCAAAATAGATGCTGCAGCAATATTCATATATGTCGCATCTCCTTTGACAACGCATTGATAAGGGATTCCGGTGTCGGTATGAAATTTATTACCATCTATCAACAAAAAGTCGGGTTTTATTTTTAGCTGTTTGACAGCTTCATTCATACCTTTTATGGATGCATTCAAAATATTTATTTCATCAATTTCTTGCGGAGAAATCATTTTGACAGACCATGCAAGTGCCTCTTTTTCAATAACAACTCGAAGCATCTTTCTTTGTTTGTCGGTTAGAGCTTTGCTGTCGTTGATCATTTCGTTTTTAAAATCTGGTGGCAATATGACTGCTGCAGCACATACCGGACCCGCCAAACAACCTCTGCCTGCTTCATCGCAACCGGCTTCTATCCGCCCTTTTTGAAGAAACAACTTAAGCATCGGTATATTTTTTGAAATAAGATAAATAGATATCTTTTAATGCTTGAAAAGAATAACTTTCTTCTACTGTTTTTCTTCCCTTCTCGCCTATTTGTCTTCTTAGTGTTGCATTGTCAATCAACAAACTGATTTTTTCCAACCATTCATTTTCAGTATCTGCCAAATAGCCATTGATGCCATCTTGAATAATTTTGGTATTTACCCCTACAGGTGACATGACTACAGGAATTTTGTAGGCCATACATTGCAAACCTTTAAACCCGCATTTGCCTCGAGTCCATTCGTTATCCGGCAATGGCATAATACCGATATCAAAACTTGACAATTGTTCAGATTCAATCTCCTGCGACCACATGACATTCTCTATATCAACATTTTCTATATTCAAGCTGACATCTGCAACAACCTTGAAATAGACTTTTTCACCATATTTATTTTGTATTTTTCTTAAAATAGGTGCCGCCCATTCTATATGTTTAATAGTTGTACGACTTCCTATCCAGCCGATACATATTTTGTTGCCTATCGCATGTTCTGTAATCTTAATGGTATTTAAATCCAATGTGGTTGGAAAAACAGTTACATTGTTACAAAATTGTCGAGCATAGTCGGCTAAATAATCATTACCGACAATGGACATGGTACATTTTTGCAAAGTTTTGTTAATTTTTTGAGGGTTTTTCAGCCAACTTAACTGTTGATTGCCGACAGAAACATCTAACAAAAAAATAGCATCGTCAAAATCGACAAATACCACTTTGTTGATTTTACAAAGTATGCGTTCTATAATTGAAGAACGCGTAAACAATGCTTCACGATAAATGAAAATAACATCATATTTCCGAGAACGAATAATATCTTTGATACGAACAAAGATACTTTTCAAATAGACATATAATTTTACCCAATAATAACCCTTTCTATAGAAATATTTATCTTCCTTTTCGTCAATGATATTCGATATAGTACATTCAAAATCGTTTTCTTGCAGATAGTTGATATATTGCTCAAAACGAAATCTTTGTCCGGGAGCCCGTCCTTTTCTATGAGGTGCTATAAACAATATCTTTTTCATATTGCAAAATTATTGTACAATACTATCAAAAAAAACGCTACTGAAATCATGTTTATCACGCTTCTTTTATTATAAAATGTCAATGTAAGTCCTATCAATAATGATGCAGAAATAACCAATATTGCCGTTAGATAGAAATTGGCATTTATCAAAAACATGCTAATCACACAGAGATATAGGCAGGTGAAAAATATCATAAAATATTTCTTTCGTTTGTTGATATTTGAACTGACCAATCTCATGTGACCATATAATTTGATAAAAAGCATCATTAAAATCAAGGCAAAACTAATTGTAACCAGCAAACCGGATATTCTTTCAAGAGCAACATGATAAGCAGAAAAATAATTGCTGAAATATGCCGATACTGTCTCTTTCATACCTTGATTGGTTAAATATAGAAATGCAAAATAGTAGACAAATGCTAACAAAAAACCTAATATCGGCATAATGATTTTTTTTGCATTTACCGATCTATCAACAAGATAAGAAACGTAGATAAGAAGCATTACAAATATAAACGGATGATAAAAAATAGATATCATACCGCAAATAAAGCCATATATAAAATTGTTGGGCGATCTTTCGGTATTTCCTACCACCAACAATTTTGGAAACATAAAATATAGAAAACATACTTCAAACAACAAGGCAACAATGTTCAAAGTATAAGGAAATGCAAAAGAGAACAAAAGGTAATAATTGACTACCCGATAATCTCGCAGTTCTATCAAATTGTTGTTAGTGAGATATGTTTTTAAAATAACACTATTTATGAACAATAATAAAAGAGTAAGTATATCTCCTAACATTTCTGCCATAGGAGTTTGGAAAAATGGTGACCAAGTATGAATCAGTGTGTAGGTTTCCATGGCATTTTGCCTGAATATCATCACTGCACATAAGATATATAACAAAATTGCACAAGTAAATTGCAATATTAAGTTATTTCTCTGTTTTGGTGAATTATATGCCATTAAAGTTCAATCTTTAGTTTAATATCATTTTCGGATACTTCCATAGATGCATTTCCGCCTAAAATCAAAGCACGATTATCTTCAATATGCCCTGCCGGAAAATCAAAACATACCGGATAATCGTATTCTTTAACGCAATCATAAATAATTTCCTTGGCAGTTTTCCCGAAAGGAATGGTATTGTCGTGCATATCGCTCATGCCACCGATAAGCAAACCCGCCAAATGTGATAATTTTCCGCTTCTTTTCAATGACAACATCATACGGTCAATATGATAGAGATATTCATCCAAATCTTCAATAAACAATATCTTGCCATCGGTTTGAATGTCAGATACTGAACCACTTACAGCATATAACAAAGACAAATTCCCTCCTATCAAAGTTCCTTTTGCCTGCCCACTACGATTAAAATCGCTGTGGATTGGTAATTGATATTCAAGTTGACCGGTTGTTAATGCCTGCCACATGGTTGCAACGGTTGGCGATTGTAAAACTTTGCCTGTCATATTGATAGGCATGGTGCAATGCAAAGTCGGCAGTTGTAAGGCATTATTGATATGTGTATGAAAAACAGTCACATCGCTATAACCACATATCCACTTGGGGGATTGTTTAAAATGAGAAAAATCTATTTTATCAATGATCCTTAACGCCCCATATCCGCCCCTTGCACAAACAACGGCTTTGATTTCTGGATTGTCCAATGCTTGTTGGAAATCCCTTGTTCTTTCTTCGTCCGTACCGGAAAATTGATGACATTCTCCCAACAACAAGTCAGAACAATAACAATCAACACCTTGATTTCTAAAGTAGTCAATGGCAGGTTGTAATTCCTCTAAAGAAATTTTTCTCGCAGGAGCCACTATTTGAATTTTATCGCCACGTTGTAACAACTGCATATCATTTACCCTATGTTTACACCGTTTTTCACCAAATCGCTCGGAGTGATGAGCACCAAACGCCCGTCGCTGTCTTCGGCGGAGAGTATCATACCTTCACTTTCCACGCCTTTGAGTTTTTTAGGGGCAAAATTTGCGATAAAACAAACTTGTTTGCCTACCGATTCTTCCGGATGCGGATAATATTTGGCTATGCCGCTCACGATAGTACGTCCTTTTACGCCATCATTGATGCGGAATTGCAGCAACTTGTCGGCTTTGGGCACCTTAAAGCACTCCTCTACCGTTCCCACACGAATATCTATCTTGCCGAAATCGTCAAAAGTGCACAAAGGCTTTACCGCCTTGGGCATAAACGATGCCGCTTCATTGGCTTTTTTTATGTCCGCCAAGCGTTGCATCTGCTGTTCTATTGCCGTATCTTCTATTTTTTCAAACAACAAAGCAGCTTCCTCTATAGCATTGCCTGCCGACAACACCTCTATTCCGCCGGCTTGTTGCCATGCACAAGAGCCGACATGAAGCATGGCTTGCATTTTCTTTGCCGTAAAGGGCAAAAACGGTTCACTCAATATAGCCAAATTGGCCGCCAATTGCAATGACAAGTTCATAACGGTGGCCGTTCTTTCAGGGTCGGTCTTGATTAACTTCCAAGGCTCGTTGTCGGTAAGGTATTTATTACCCAAACGGGCTAAATTCATCAGTTCTGCCAAAGCCTCTCTGAAATGGAATTTTTCTATATTCCTACCTATCAACTCAGGAAAACGCGACATTTGTTCCGTCATCTCCTTGTCTGCTTCCGTAAGCGTGCCGCGTGCCGGAACTTTTCCATTGAAAAATTTATGCGTAAGCACCACGCTTCTATTGACAAAATTACCCAATATGGCCACCAACTCGTTGTTGTTTTTTGCCTGAAAATCTTTCCAAGTAAAGTCGTTATCTTTGGTTTCAGGAGCGTTGGCTGTCAGCACATAACGCAATACATCTTGTTTTTGAGGGAAATCGTTCAGATATTCGTGCAACCATACCGCCCAGTTTCTGGAAGTGGATATTTTGTCGTTTTCTAAATTCAAAAATTCGTTGGCAGGCACATTTTGCGGCAAAATATAACTACCTTCCGCTTTGAGCATGCAAGGAAAGATAATGCAATGGAACACTATGTTGTCTTTGCCTATAAAATGAATGAGTTCCGTATCTTTGTCTTTCCACCATTTTTCCCAGTCTTGGGTATATTGTTTGGTAAACGATATGTATCCTATAGGGGCATCAAACCATACGTACAGCACCTTCCCTTCCGTATCGGCGAGAGGCAGTTTTACTCCCCAGTCCAAATCTCTGGTCACCGCTCTGGGCTGCAAGCCCATGTCTATCCACGATTTACATTGTCCGTACACGGTGGAACGCCAATCGTTTTTATGTTGTTCCAATATCCAATCTCTCAAAAACGGTTCGTAGTCGTTTAAAGGCAGAAACCAGTGTTTGGTATTCTTTTTCACCGGTGTAGAACCGCTTAATGTCGATTTAGGATTAATCAAATCCATGGCATTGAGGCTGGTGCCACATGCTTCGCATTGGTCACCATAGGCTTTTTCGTTGCCGCAATGAGGACAAGTACCCGTAATATATCTGTCGGCTAAAAACTGTTGTGCTTCTTCATCATAATATTGTTCCGTGGTGCGTTCTATAAACTTACCCTCTTCGTAAAGTTTTTTGAAATACGCTGCCGCAGTTTCATGATGCACTGCTGATGAAGTACGCGAATAAATATCAAAACTGATGCCGAAATCTTCAAACGATTGTTTGATAATATTGTGATAGCGGTCCACTATATCTTGCGGGCTTACTCCTTCTTTTCTGGCTTTGATGGTGATAGGCACGCCATGTTCGTCACTACCCCCTATAAACAACACTTCTTCTCCGCACAAACGTAAATAACGTGCGTAGATATCTGCCGGCACATACACTCCTGCCAAATGTCCTATATGCACAGGACCATTGGCATATGGCAATGCCGATGTAATAGTATGTCTTTTATATTGTTTGTTTGTATATAACATTTTATTTAAATATTACTGAATTTCAAATATTTATATCAATTTTACATAATTATGGTTAACAATATCGGAACAGGTATGATGCCGTCGGTGGAATACAATATATCCGATGTATAACTGCTTTTTCCTTTATACACATGCTTTCCGTCGTAGGAATAAAGTATATTGGAGGTATAGGTATTGTTGCCTTTGTAAATATATTTTCCGTCCCATGTGAACAATATGTCGAAAGTATATTTACTGTTTCCTTTGTACAGATGTTTGCCGTCCCAAGTAAAAAGTATATCCGATGTATAGGTGTTTTTTCCTTTGTAAACGTGCGAACCATCGTAGTTGCAAATAATATCACTGTTATAGTTGCTCTTCCCCGTATAAAGATACTTACCGCTCCATGTGAACAGGATGTCGGAAGTATATTGGCTGTTTTTGTTATAAATATACATATTTCCTGACGTTAAAAGAGTGAAAACCACCGATAAAATTGATATGTATTTCATTGTACACTTTCATTCGTTTTTATATCTTGCATGTTTACTTTTGTGAAGAAGGCATTTTGTCTGCCGGAATATGTAGTTTCCATCTTCTATGACTCCACAACCAATATGGAGGTTGCAGCGTGATATCCCTTTGCAAACGTGCTACATATTCTTCTATCACTTTTCCGTATGGTTCTTCAAAGGCATTTTCGCTAACGGGTTCTATTTCTATTTCATAATAGCCTGTTTTAGGCTGTTTGACCACATAATACAATACCGGATAATGATATTTTTTGGCAAAATATTCTGCTCCGTATATCATGGCTGAGGGTTGATGCAGAAAGGTGGTGATATACGATTTGTTTACATTGGCCGGCGACTGGTCGCACAACATCATATACACACAAGGGCGATGCTCCTGCTCGTATTTTTCAAATGTCTCCCTTACCGTATCGGCAAAAACCACTTCGGTACCATAACGTGTTCTGGCACGATTGACCAATTTTTCAAACACCTTGTTGGTGTTGGCTTTGCCGACTCCTATACCATGATGCTTGAATTGCAAGGCCAACGACAACACCATCCATTCCCAGTTGTTGTAATGACTTGACATCAAAACCACACTTTGCCCTTTGTCAAAATATTGATTGACAAGTTCCGGATTTTTGCAGTGATAGTGTTTCAACACTTTTTCTTTCGACAAGGTCAACATCTTCACCCCTTCTACAAATTGGTGGCAAAGATGCGTACGATATTGTTTTTCAATAAGCAATAATTCCTCTTCCGATTTCTCGGGAAAGGAATTATGCAAATTGGTTTTTACCACATTTTTTCTATATCCAATCCAATCACATACCACTATTTTTACCACCGTTGACAACTTATACAAGCAACTTAACGGCAATAGCGATAAGGGATAGAGTATGCAATATATCAAAATGCGTGTGAGCATAGACTACAATTTTGGTCCTGCTGCCACTAATGCTTTGCCGGCTTCGTTGGTGGTGTATTTCTCAAAATTCTTGATGAAACGACTTGCCAAATCTTTTGCCTTTTCTTCCCATTGTGAAGCTTGGGCATAAGTGTCTCTCGGGTCAAGAATGTTAGGATCTACGCCGTGCAATGCTGTCGGCACCTCTAAATTGAACAAAGGAATAATTTTGGTTGGTGCTTGTTTGATAGAACCATCCAAAATGGTATCAATAATTCCTCTGGTATCTTTAATGGAAATACGTTTGCCGGTTCCGTTCCAGCCGGTATTTACCAAATAAGCCTTTGCTCCTGACTTTTTCATTTTTCTTACCAATTCTTCACCATATTTGGTAGGATGCAATTCCAAGAATGCTTGTCCGAAACATGCTGAAAATGTTGGTGTCGGTTCCGTGATACCACGTTCTGTTCCTGCCAACTTGGCAGTAAATCCGCTCAAGAAATAATATTGCGTTTGTTCCGGTGTAAGAATAGAAACCGGAGGAAGCACGCCAAAAGCATCTGCCGAAAGGAATATCACATTGTTGGCATCCGGTGCGGCAGAAATGGGTTTTACTATATTCTTAATGTGATTGATAGGATAAGAAACACGGGTGTTTTCGGTAACACTCTTATCGGCAAAATCTATTTTCCCGTTTTCGTTAACGGTAACATTCTCCAACAAGGCGTTTCTTTTGATGGCATTGTAAATATCCGGTTCGGATTCTTTGTCCAAATTGATAACTTTGGCATAGCAACCGCCTTCAAAGTTAAATACGCCGTTGTCGTCCCAGCCGTGTTCGTCATCACCTATCAACAAACGTTTAGGATCGGTGGAAAGAGTGGTTTTGCCTGTGCCGGAAAGACCGAAGAAAATGGCTGTATTTTTGCCTTCCATATCTGTGTTAGCCGAACAGTGCATAGAGGCAATGCCTTGCAAAGGCAGATAGTAATTCATCATGGAAAACATACCTTTTTTCATTTCTCCGCCATACCAAGTATTGATAATTACCTGTTCACGGGAACTGGTATTGAAGGCAACGCAGGTTTCAGAATTCAAACCCAATTCCTTGTAATTGTCCACTTTTGCTTTGGAAGCATTGTAAACAACAAAATCAGGAGTGAAATTTGCCAACTCTTCAGCAGTGGGTTGTATGAACATATTTTTGATAAAATGTGCCTGCCATGCCACTTCCATGATAAAACGCACTGCCATGCGGGTATCTTTATTGGCACCGCAAAAAGCATCCACTACATAGAGTTTTTTATTGCACAAAGCGTTGACAGCAATCTTTTTCACCTCTGCCCACACTTGCTCCGACATGGGATGATTGTCGTTTTTATAACCTTCGGTAGTCCACCATACTTTGTCGTGAGAATTAGCATCGTCAACAATGTATTTGTCTTTGGGTGAACGACCGGTGAAAATACCTGTCATTACATTCACGGCACCGAGTTCTGTCAATTGTCCTTTGTCAAAACCTGTAAGAGACGGGTCCATTTCGTGTTGGTACAATTCTTCGTAGGATAAATTATGATAAATTGTTTCAACACCCTTAATTCCATATTGTTTTAAATCCATATTTTATTATATTATTAATTAATAATTACAAACTGCAAAGATAGTAAAAAAAACGTAATTGATTTCTATTTTTTAAGTTTTTATTTAAACCATAGATTCAACAAGTATTTGATTAAAATATTTGGCATAAAAAAAATAATTTCTCCGAATATAATTACTTGTCTTATATTCATTCACAACAATGTTGCTATCTTTACCACTATGCGAGTCTTCCTCACAAAGACAATATTTTTGAAACTACTGCGTTGTTATTTTGAATGATATATAAACAGAACATGTTGAAAAAAAGCATTTTTACCCTTATTGTAATATGCGGCATAGTTTTGATGACTGCCTGCAAACCTGATAAATACGAAAACCGCATTATCGGTATATGGAAATATGAAACGGGTCTTACCGAACGAACAAACAACAATAACCCGGAAGATGTAAAAATTACCGAACAAACACCTAACAACCTTACATTGAATATCCGCGAATTCAGACACGACGGCACTATGTTACTCTATAGAGAAAACAGCAATGTATTGACTGATAACGAATATAGGGAAACATGGAACTGGTTGCTGTCAAAAAACGAAAGAACCCTCTATCTTACTAATGGAAGAAACAACACCATCAACGAAATTGACTATATCGACCATAAGGAAAAAATAGTGAAACTCAACAAAGACCAATTAATTGTTCGCTATACTTATACTGCCGACTCCTATACTTTTGTAGAAATTACCACCTACCGCCGTCTATAGCTTTTAGCAGAGAAAAATGGTTGATGGGAAAATTAAGAAATTTTATTGGTTCGAGGCATTTTGGGAAAGCTGACCCAACGGCTCACAATGCTCTTTGATGACAACACGATCTCTCATGAGGGCTGGATCTGAAATGTTGCGGGCAATGTTGCAAACTACCATGTAACTAAAACGCACACAACCTAACTTCTTCTATTGAATTTTGGCTTAATTTCAGTTTTTTCCCCCATTCATTCCAATACCAATTAATAAAATCCTCATACCAGGTTCTTAACCCATGAGCCAAATCGAAACCGTTACCGATGAGAACAATTCTATTCATATTGTCATTTTCAATATTTGTTATGCAATCCAGCCATACCCTTGCACAGCCATATCAATAAAGTGATTCATCAAGAGGTCGGTTTTGGTGCTAAACACTTCCCTGTCGTATGATTCTGGAAGGTCGTTGTTGAGGGAAATTCGAATAATGTCCAATACCTTTTGCTTGGGTTGCTCGTCTTTGTACCAATCCACAACCATTACCTTGGTTTTCTCTTCCAGAAGCTTTTTGTAAAGGTTTTTAGCTGCAAGTTTTACTTTCTGCTCCTCTGCTTTTGTGAGTTTTCTATCTTTGATGAGCAGGTCGAAGATTTCCAACTCTTCTTCCTCCAAATCCATTTCAGAAGCTCTGCCTTGTTCTTGTTTCATAGATTCTACGAGTTCAAGAAGTTTATTGTAGTATTCTTCGTTTTCTGTTCCACCGGCATTATAACGGTCGATGATACCTTTATACCTTTCTGAGAATCGGATTCGGGTGCAGTTTTTATTGATCATCTGCTCCAATGCATGTTCAATATAGTCTCGCAAACTCTCTATTTCTAACGCTTTATAAGGTGTTTGTTTCAATTCTTTTCTAATGGCATCAAGGTCTAACTTGCTAAGATCGATTACATTCCCTTGGTAAATAGCATAGTTGTATTCTGCATTTTGTTGGGTATCCGCCGATGAAACACTTTGATCCAATACTTTTACCATTCTTTCCTTGGCACGAGCCAATTTTTCGCTATTCACACGATTGTTCATTAAATCGTTAAGATAACAGATGGCATTAAATTTCTCATCATACCAATGTCTTTCGATTATCTCCGGTTTGGATGCCTCATATAGGTTTACAAGTGTATTGCTAAGCACTTTAAAGCGATTTTTGTTATCATCGTTTTCTAATATTAACATATATGCATTCTCCAACATTTCCAAACGATTGAAGGTGTCGGATTCTTTGATAATTTCATCTATGTTGACACCAATTTATCGTAAGAATTTGTCGCATTCTTCCGTGGCTTCTGCAATGCTATTCATCAATTGCTCAATA
>JAEEGH010003645.1_pt1 | contig 40227 bp, 31 predicted proteins | sample 9134181 | NCBI WGS metagenome assembly JAEEGH01 (sample SAMN16246544, study PRJNA631951) | gut metagenome | biome: gut microbiome; feature: rumen; material: DP-attached | host: Bos | place: Iran: Karaj | collected 2018-10 | reverse complement strand
GGAGTAATTCGGCTAGCTTTTTTGCTTTAATTGGAGATATTTTAAGAAGCCTCATTTTTCTATAGTGTTAACATTTTGTGTTATCAGATGTAACTCCTAAATTTTTTTGCTATAATGTACCTATCTATGGTTTACGCAAAAGGCATTTGGTGTTATCATAGGAAGGATTTTGTTTTTTTAGTTAATTATTATTAATTGATATAGAGGAGTTAGAAATGAGAAAAACAAAGATTATTTGCACAATTGGTCCAGCCAGCATGAACGAGGAGACTCTTACTGCTATGGCAAAGGCTGGTATGAATGTTGCCAGAATGAACTTTTCACATGGCGACCATGAAGAACAGGGCATGAAAATGGATTTGGTTAAAAAGGTTCGCAAGAAGCTTAACCTTCCAATTGCTATTCTTCTTGATACAAAGGGTCCAGAGTATCGTATTAAGACATTCAAGGACGGTTCAGTTACAGTTAAAGAAGGAGATACATTTACCTTCACAACTGACGACGTAGAAGGAGATCAGACTAGAGTATCTGTTACTCACAAGAACCTTCACAACGACCTTTCTGTTGGTGATACTCTTTCAGTTTGTAACGGTATCGTTTTCTTTGAGGTTACAGAGATCAAGGGTCACGATGTTATTACAAAGTGTACTGCAGGCGGTACTATGAGCAACAAGAAGTCTATGTCGTTCCCTAACAAGGTTATGTCTGGTCCTTATCTTTCAGAGCAGGACAAGAAGGACTTACTTTTCGGTATCGAGAATGACGTTGATTTCGTAGCAGCTTCCTTCGTATCTACTAAGCAGGATATGATTGAGCTTAGAACATTCCTTGATGAGAATGGTGGCAAGGACATCGTTGTTATCGCTAAAATCGAGAACCAGCCAGGTGTTGACAATGTTAAGGAAATCCTTGAGGTTGCAAATGGTATCATGGTTGCTCGTGGTGATCTTGGTGTTGAGATCCCATTCGTTAATCTTCCAGCTATCCAGAAGGAGCTTATTGCTACAGCTCGTTCACTTGGAAAGAGCGTTGTTACAGCTACAGAGATGCTTGAGTCTATGATTTCTAATCCACGTCCAACACGTGCTGAGATTTCAGACGTTGCTAACGCTGTTTATGATGGAACATCAGCTATCATGCTTTCAGGCGAGTCTGCTCAGGGTAAATACCCAGTACAGGCTGTTGCTACTATGGCTGAGATTGCTGAGACTACAGAGAATGATATCAACTATGAGGGACGTTTCCACAAGGATGAGATCTCTATCACAAATACACCAGACGCTGTTTGCCATTCTACATGTTCTATGGCTATCGACGTTGAGGCAAAGGCAATCGTTGCTTGCACAATGTCAGGATACACAGCAAAGCGTGTTAGCCGTTTCCGTTGCCCAGTTGATGTAGTTGCTATGACTACAGACAAAAAGGTATGGAGAAGACTTGCACTTAGCTGGGGTGTTACACCAGTACTTGTTGATAAGTTCAAGTCACTTGATGTTATGTTCTACCACGCTGTAAATCGTGTTCAGCAGATGATGGATTTAAAGAAGGGCGACAAGGTTGTTCTTACAGGTGGTCCAATTGATGGTTCAGTAGGAAATACTAATACAATCAAGGTTGAAACTATTTCGTAATATATAATAATGTTTGAAATATATTAACTAAACGTTTAAGTTGATAGAAAATTATGATAATTCACAGACAATTCACAATTTTTACACCACTTTGACATTGATATAAGTTAATATATACTCATCTCGAGAGAGATACAATTTTTTCATAACATTATTCTCCCTTTTGAAAGAGACGCTCCGCTGGCGTCTCTTTCGTACGTTTAGTCTCGCGTTTTTTCCCTATTTATGTTAAAGTATCATTTGTGGGCATGTTAGTTATGCCTAATATCAAAATTATGGAGGATTATTATGTTACCAGAGCAGACAATTGAATTTAGATATGATACACAGCTTCTCATCGAAGGTGAGAATCTTGATGAGGATGCAATCAATGACTATATCATCGAGCATTTTGTAGGTGATTCACTTCTTGCAGTAGGAGATGAAGAGCTTATCAAAATCCACTATCACACAAACGAGCCATGGAAGATATTAGAGTATTGCCGTACACTCGGTGAAATCTACGATATCGTAGTTGAAGATATGGACAGACAAGCTAGAGGACTACAGGGATAGGAGATAGGAGGGACCCGCTTGCGGGGAGAACCTGTCTCCCACAAACCAGCCATCGCCGAAGGCGATTTGCATGGCTGTGTTTTTCCCGAAATCGCAGCCCTATCGCCAAAGGCGATTATAATGGCTGCGTCTTCCCGTTAGTCAGCCCATTGTCGAAGACAATTTGCATGGCTGCGTCTTCCCGAAAGGAATTTTATGAACAATAGTTTTGTACTACGAGGCGGCATAGCCTTTTCTGAATCTGAAAACAGCATAGTTACTTATTATCGAGGCTACTTAGTTTGCGTCGATGGCATTTGCAAGGGTGCGTTTACTGAGCTCCCAGACGAATACAAGAGCTTACAGCTCTATGATTACGGCGAGCGCCTGATTATCCCAGGTATGACAGATTTGCATGTTCACGCACCACAGTACACCTTTAGAGGAATCGGTATGGATGAAGAGCTACTAGAATGGCTCAACACCTACACATTCCCAGAGGAGGCCAAATACGCAGATTTAGATTATGCCTTGAAAGCATACGAGTATTTTGCAGAGGACTTGCGCCGCTGCTTTACAACTAGAGCGGTAGTGTTTGGCACTCTACATAATGAAGCAACAATCAAATTGATGGATTTGCTTGAGGATACAGGTATTGTCACCTACGTTGGCAAAGTCAATATGGATAGAAACGGTGGCGAGCACTTGCAGGAAAAGGACGCCAAGGCTTCTATAGATGCTACATTACAGTGGCTCAATGCTATCCAGGGCAAATACAAAAACACTATGCCAATTTTGACTCCTAGATTTATCCCTAGCTGCTCAGATGAGCTTATGAAGGAGCTAGGCCGTTTGTCGGCAGAGAGAGACCTTAGAATTCAGTCTCATCTTTCAGAGAATCTTTCTGAAATTGCTTGGGTAAAGGAACTTGTTCCAGAGTCTACTTGCTATGCCAATGCCTATGAGATGTTTGACACTATGGGTACTCCAGAACGTCCTACAATCATGGCTCACTGCGTTCACTCTGATGATCGTGAGATGGCTATTCTTAAAAAGCATGGTGCGTATATAGCACATTGCGCTGATTCAAATATGAACCTTACCTCAGGAATTGCTCCTATCAAGAAATTCCTTGATGCTGGTATAAATGTTGGTCTTGGAACTGACGTGGCAGCTGGATCTTCTATGAATATGGTAAAAACCATGCTGATTACACTTCAGGCTTCCAAAATGTACTATCGATTAGTGGATTCAAATGTAAAGCCACTTACATTCGAAGAAGTATTCTACATGGCCACAGTTGGCGGTGGAAAATACTTTGGAAAGGTTGTCTCATTCAAAGAAGGATATGAGTTTGACGCCGTTGTAGTCGACGACAGCAAAATGTACTCAATGCGCGATATGTCAATACGTGAACGTATCGAGAGAATGTGCTATAACGATGCTGATGCCATCATCAAAGATAAATTTGTTAGAGGCAAAAAAGTATATAGTTAGATTAAGTTAAAAAGAATTGAAAAAACTGTTAAATAAAAGTGTCCAGCATTGACTGGACACTTTTTTAGGTTTATGGTGAGAACATACGGATTGATAATATGTGGCGGAGTTTGTCAAATTATTTCTTTATACATATTATTCAATTTGTATCTTATATTTTTGTGCGAAAAGTATAAAATATTTTTCATGAGCAAAAAAGAATAGGAGGTGTTTTCTTGACTTTAGCGGAAAAGCTTGTAGAAGAGCTAAATTGCGAGGAGGTCTTCACGCTCCACATTGGAGGACTCGATATTCCTGTGATGGAATCTGTCGTTGTTACGTGGATCGTAATGGCTGTGCTAATTCTCTTAGCTATATTTTTGACTAGAGGATTAAAGACACAAAACATCAGTAAAAGGCAGGCATTCGCCGAGCTTATTTACGAAAAACTAAATGCCATTGTTGGAGCCACATTGGGCGAAGAAGGTAAGGCCTACACAGGTTATCTTGTTACCGTTCTTTTGTATATTGGTTTATCTAACATTATTGGTTTATTTGGTTTCAAATCACCAACAAAAGATGTTAACGTCACTGCAGCATTGGCCCTCATGAGTATCATTCTTGTTGAGGCAGCAGGTGTTTATCATCTAGGTGTAAGAAAATGGCTTCATAAATTTGTTGAGCCAGTACCAATCGTTACACCATTCAACATTCTTGATGTATTCACAAGACCATTATCATTGTGCATGCGTCTTTTTGGTAATGTACTAGGTGCATTCGTAATCATGGAACTTTTAAAAATCGTAGTTCCACCAGTAATTCCAGCCGTATTTTCACTATATTTTGATTTATTCGATGGATTACTACAGGCTTACGTATTCGTATTCTTAACTTCTTTATATATAAAGGAAGCGATAGAATAACGTAATAAATGTGAGTAAATATTTTTAGGTTTTTAATTATTGAGATGAGCTGAGTACTATACCTACAGAAGAGCTTGTAGGTATCAAGCTCTAAGTGTTTCCGCAGGAGACGTGTTAGTCGACGGAGGAAATATCTTAGGCTTGAGACCGTAACAAGCGGATGTAGATTATGACTCAGCGGACTTAGGAGGAAAAATTTATGAACACTTTAATTGCAGTTGGAGCAGGTATTGCAGTAGTAACAGGTCTTGGTGCTGGTATTGGTATCGGTATTGCAACAGGTAAGGCTTGCGAGGGTATCGCACGTCAGCCAGAGGCAGAGTCAAAGATTCAGAAGAACCTTATCTTAGGTTGTGCCCTTGCAGAGGCAACAGCTATTTACGGTTTCGTTATCGCTCTTATGATTATGTTCGTATTATAATACGCGTTTGATAATTAGATTAAAGGATAGGTATAAGATATGATTAACATTTCATTTTGGAGTATTCTGTGGACAGTAGTCAATCTTCTTATCCTTGTTGTAGCATTTAGAATTTTCTTCTTCAAACCAATTGCAAACATCATTGCAAAGCGTCAGGAAGAAGCAAACGAGGTATACGCTAGAGCTACAGATAAGGAAAACGAGGCTAATGACCTTGCTGCTCAGTATGAGAAGAAGGTTGCAGAGGCTGAGTCAGAGAAGAAGCAGATTATTGCAGAGGCAAGAAAGAGCGCTGATGGTCAGTATCAAAAGATTGTAGCTGATGCTAAGGACGATGCAAAGAGCATCCATGATGCAGCTGTTGCAGAGGCAAACCATGAGAAAGAGCAGATTATTGCCAGTGCAAAGAAGGAAATTGCAGATATCGTAGTTGAAGCAACTACAAAGGTTGTTGGTAGCAAGACAGGAGCTGATGTTGATAGCAGACTGTTTGATGAATTCTTAGGTAAAGCAGGTGAATAAAAGTGACAGAGAAATCTTTAAATTATGCCCGTGACCTACATAGCATTGAAAATGCCGAGGCACATTTGCAGTCTGCCGCTTCTATACTAGAGGCTGTACCTGCAATTGGTGAGGAATTAGCTGATCCTACAGTTGCAATTGCTAAAAAGCACCTTGTAATTGACAGCATTTTCCCACATGATGTCCGTAATTTCTTCAAGCTATTATGTGATAACGGTGATTTTGAATTATTTAATGATATTAGAACTGCATATATTGAATCACTTAAGACCGTAGGCGAAAAAGTTGAAACAGCAAAGCTTCGCTATGTTACTGCGCCTTCAGATGAGCAGTTAGCAGGTATTAAGAGATTTTTAGCTAAGGAATGTGGCAATGATGACATTGCTATTGACTTAGTGCAGGATGCTTCATTGAAGAGTGGTTTCATTCTTTCAGTGGGCACAAAAGAATATGATTGGAGCGAGCAGGGACGTATTGAACAGTTCGCTACCAAAATTAATCAGGCAGTTGGTGTTTCAGCTGTTGACGAGAGCATTCTCTCAATTCTCAAAACTAACGTTGAGGATTTCAACCTTCAGGCTCAGGAAAAGGAAGTTGGAATCGTTAGTTGGGTAGGTGACGGTATTGCCAACGTTGATGGTATTGACCACGCATTCTACGGCGAAATCGTTATCTTTGATTGTGGTGTCAAGGGTATGGTACAGGATGTACGTCGTGACGAAATTGGCGTTATATTATTTGGCCGTGACACAGAAATCAGAGAAGGTTCAAAGGTTGTTCGTACTGGTAAGATGGCAGGTCTTCCAGTAGGTAACGGATTCCTTGGACGTATTGTTGACGCTCTTGGTTCTCCACTCGATGGAAACGGAGAAATTAAAGCTGACGGCTTTAGACCAGTTGAGTGCCCAGCTCCTAGTATCGTAGACAGACAGTCAGTTAGTCAGCCTATGGAGACTGGTATTCTTTCAATTGACTCTATGTTCCCAATTGGTAGAGGACAGCGTGAGCTTATTATCGGTGATAGACAGACTGGTAAGACTTCTATTGCAACAGATACAATCATCAACCAGAAGGGTAAGGATGTTATCTGTGTATACGTTGCAATCGGTCAGAAGGCATCTACTATTGCCAAACTTGTTAACACATTAAGAGAAAATGGTGCAATGGATTATACAATTATTGTCAGTGCTACAGCATCTGATCCAGCACCACTTCAGTATATCGCACCATATTCTGGTACAGCACTTGCTGAGTACTTCATGTATTCAGGCAAAGACGTGCTTATCGTTTATGATGATTTGTCAAAACACGCAGTTGCTTATAGAGCAATTTCACTTTTGCTTGAGCGTTCACCTGGACGTGAAGCATACCCTGGTGATGTTTTCTATTTGCACTCAAGATTATTGGAGCGTTCTGCAAGAATCACAGCCGAAGCAGGCGGCGGTTCAATCACAGCGCTTCCAATTATTGAGACTCAGGCAGGTGACCTTTCAGCTTACATTCCTACAAATGTTATTTCTATTACTGATGGTCAGATTTTCCTTGAGTCAGAGCTTTTCAACGCAGGTCAGAGACCAGCCGTAAACGTAGGTCTTTCTGTATCTCGTGTTGGTGGTGCCGCACAGACAAAGGCTATGAAAAAAGCCGCAGGATCAATTCGTATTGACTTGGCACAGTATCGTGAAATGGAAGTCTTTACACAGTTCTCATCAGACCTTGATGATGCAACAAAGATGCAGTTAGCTCATGGTCGTGCCCTTATGGAATTATTAAAGCAGCCACTTAGTAGACCATTCTCAATGGCAGAGCAGGTAATAATTCTTGTTGCAGCCAATGCTCATATTTTCAGTGATGTTGAGACTTCAAAGCTTAAGAAGTTCAGAGCTGATATGCTTGAATATTTCAAGGCAGAGCACAGCGCTATTATTAGCCAGCTGGAGGCTTCAAAGGATTTGACAGAAGATATTAAGACTTCAATCGTTGATGCAGCACAGGAGTTCAAAAAGAATCAGGAGTAAACCATGGCAAGTACAAAGGAAATCCTAAATAGAATAAATAGTATTCAGGATACAATGAAGATTACAAGAGCCATGTACATGATGTCTTCCATGAAGCTTCGTAAGGCTAAATCAAAGCTGGAAGAAACATTGCCATTCTTTGAGGGAACTCAAAAAGGAATTGCAGAAAATCTTGTTAGAATGCCTAACATTCGCCACATATACTTTGATAATCGTGTGGAGGATGATCAGGAGACAATTAAGAGACGTGGATTCGTTGTATTTACAGGTGACAAAGGAATGGCTGGTGCTTACAACCACAATGCCATCAAATTTGCCCTTCAGCGAATTGGCGGTATGTCAAAGGAAGAATACAAGCTATTTGTTGTTGGTGAAACAGGAAGAGCCTTCTTCCTAAACAACGGATACAATGTAGACGAGAATTTTAGATTTTCTTCAAACAATCCTTCAATGCATAGAGCTCGTGTTATTTCCGAGTATCTTATCGATTTATATAACAGAGAAGAGCTTGATAGAATCGATATTATCTATACAAAGATGCTCAACTCCGTTACAGAGGAGACCTGTGTAGAGCGTTTGCTTCCTCTTAAAACTCACAAGTTTATCAAGGAGCAGGTTCAACAGGTTGAATCAGATACAGAGGGAACCAGTAAGGTAGCTACTGAGATGAAGGAAGGTACAAAGCACGTTCACTCAATCAATAACTACGAGCTTGAAGCTTTCAAAGAAGGCGGCGATTCTTGGTATCCATTCTATCCATCACTTTCATCAGTGTTGGAGCACTTGGTTCACAATCACTTTACAGCTTTCATTTATGGAGCCTTGGTAGAGTGTTCAGCCAGTGAGGAAAATGCCAGAATGATGGCCATGCAGTCTGCAACAGATAATGCAGAAGCTATTCTTCGAGAGTTATCTATTGAATACAATAGAGTGCGTCAGGCACAGATTACACAGGAAATCACTGAGGTAATCGGTGGTGCTAAGGCACTAAAAAAGAAAAAGCTAAAAGGTAAGAGAGGTTAAACATGTCAGAGTTAAAAGGAAAAATCGTCCAGGTTTCAGGACCTGTTGTCGATGTAGAATTTAAAGATAATGACCTACCTGCCATTAGAGATGCCCTATACGTTATGGTAGGGGATGAAAAAAGAGTAATGGAGGTCTCTCAGCACATTGGTTTAGGTGTGGTTAGATGTATCATGCTTGCACCTTCTGAGGGACTATGTAGAGATATGGAAGTTACTGCTACAGGCAGCGGTATATCAGTACCAGTTGGCGAGCAGACACTTGGTAGACTTTTCAATGTATTAGGTGACACACTTGATAACGGTGAAAAGCTTGATAATGGAGAGCATTGGTGCATCCATAGAGAGCCACCTACATTCGAAGATCAAAGCCCAGTTGTTGAGATGCTTGAGACAGGTATCAAGGTTATCGACTTACTTGCTCCTTATGCTAAGGGTGGTAAGGTCGGACTTTTCGGTGGTGCCGGTGTAGGTAAGACAGTTCTTATTCAGGAGCTTATCCACAATATCGCTACAGAGAGTGGTGGTTACTCAATCTTTACTGGTGTAGGAGAGCGTTCTCGTGAAGGTAATGACCTTTGGACAGAGATGGGCGAGTCAGGAGTTCTTGACAAGACAGCCTTAGTGTTCGGTCAGATGAACGAGCCACCAGGAGCTCGTATGCGAGTTGCTGAGACAGGACTTACAATGGCTGAGTATTTCCGTGATGTTAAGAATCAGGATGTGCTTTTGTTCATTGATAATATTTTCCGTTTCGTACAGGCAGGCTCAGAGGTTTCAGCCCTCCTTGGTCGTATGCCATCAGCCGTAGGTTACCAGCCTACACTTGCTAATGACTTAGGTGAGCTTCAGGAGAGAATCGCTTCTACAAAGAACGGTTCTATCACATCAGTTCAGGCCGTTTACGTTCCTGCTGATGATTTAACTGACCCAGCTCCTGCTACAACATTCTCACACTTGGATGCTACAACAGTTCTTTCTCGTAAGATCGTTGAGATGGGTATTTATCCAGCTGTTGATCCACTTGAGTCTACATCACGTATTCTTGAGCCAGACGTACTTGGTGAGGAGCACTACAATGTAGCTCGTGGCGTTCAGGAAATTTTGCAGAAGTACAAGGAGTTACAGGATATTATCGCAATCCTTGGTATGGAAGAGCTTTCTGACGAGGATAAACTTACAGTATATCGTGCACGTAAGGTACAGCGTTTCCTTTCACAGCCATTCTCAGTTGCTGAGAACTTCACAGGTGTTAAGGGACAGTTCGTATCTGTAAAAGACACTGTTAGAGGATTCAAGGCAATCCTTAATGGTGAGATGGATGATTATCCTGAAGCAGCATTCTTCAATGTTGGTACAATAGAGGATGTCAAGAAAAAGGCTGCAGAACTTGTAAAGGAGTAGCATATGGCATCATTATTTAATCTTAAAATAATCGCTTGCGATGGCGTATTTTATGATGGTGACTGCGAAATAATCATTATTCCTAGTCCTGATGGCGAAGCTGCTATCATGAATCATCACGAGATGATGACTGGTGTAGTTTCTGTCGGTGAAATACGATTTAAAACAGGCGATGGAAATTGGCGCAGAGCCGTTGTATCAGATGGACTCATTTCCGTTTACAAGGACGGATCTGTAAAGATGATTGCATATTCCTGCGAGCGTCCAGAGGACATCGATACATTCCGTGCTCAGGAAGCCCTAGAGCGTGCCCAAGAGCAGCTACAGCAGAAGCAATCAATGGTTGAGTACCAGATTTCTACTGCAAATATGGCTCGAGCTATGGCTCGACTCAAAGGTGCAACAAAAAAGTATTAGTCAAAGGAGGCATTATAGCTTATGAAAATTGCTATGGCAAATGATCACGCCGGAACACAGATGAAGAACGAAATCAAAGCTTATCTTGAGGACAATGGCTATGAGGTTGTAGACTTTGGAACTTATGATGAGAATAGTTGTGATTTATCTGATTTTGTTTATCCAGCAGCACTTGCAGTTGCAAAGGGTGAATGTGACCGAGGCATTTTCTGCGATGGCGTAGGTTACGGCAGTGCGCTTATTGCAAACAAGATTTCAGGATGCTATGCAGCTGTTTGTCAGGATCCTTTGTGTGCTACTTTGGCAAGACAACACACAGACTCAAATATATTGTGCTTAGGCGCCAAAATCATAGGAGGACTTATGTCTATGGAGGTTGTAAAGACCTGGTTGAACACAGAGCCTCTTATGGAAGAAAAGTACCGTCGCCGTGTGCAAAAGGTGTGCGATATAAATGACAAGCATTGTGTGCCTGTAAAGTAAAAATATATTGGAAATAATAAGGATTTGTTCTTGCATGGACCTCTCTAATATGATATATTAGAGAGCGTCGATGAGCCGATATCGGGGTCGTAGATTTTTTAGTCAAGACCTTGATTCATGCGGGTGTGGCGGAATTGGCAGACGCGCTAGATTTAGGTTCTAGTGGGCGACCGTGCAGGTTCAAGTCCTGTCACCCGCATTATAAAAGCCTTGAAATCAAATGATTTCAAGGCTTTTTTTGTTTGTGAAAATTTCCCATGTGGAAAATCTGACAGTAATTTGACAGTAAATTTCAATAAAATAATATCGAATTTATTTTCCAACAGACTTCTTAATAGCTTCACACATTACATGATTGGCAAGAGTTCCAACTAAATCAAGCTCCGCCTGCACATTTCCAAGAGACATAGCGTAAATGCTGTCGCCATCCATAGAAGTGTGGATAGGGCGAATACAACGAGCGTAAGCATCATGTGTCATTCCAGAGAGCTTGCAAAGCTGAGTTTTATTGAATTTTGCGTTAGTAAGTACGATTCCTATTGTGGTGTTGGTTGGGGCATCAGCATTAGCTGCAAATGCAGTAGAAGGAGAATTAGCATACATGTCATACATCAATTCTTCGCAAGATAAGTCATTTGCTTTTTTGCCGTCAGCTGTTCGAACACCAGCAATGCGCTTGCCCGTTTTATAGTCGTAGATATCACCGATGGCATTTGTACATACTATTGCGCCAACTTTTAAATCACCCAGCTGAACAGCATAGCTTCCGATACCAGATTTTGTACATCTATCCATGCCGAGAAGCTTGCCTACGGTGGCGCCGCAGCCACAGCCATGCTTTCCGTCTTTATAATTTCCATTCTCACTTTCGAAGGCGGCTAGAGCGGCCATGTAGCCCATCTCCTTATCAGGATAGATATCCGCACGTTTATAGGTCAAATCAAAGATATCTGACTGACATACAAGTGGAACAACAACATCTCCTACCGGGAAACCTATTTTTTTCTCAGATAAATATTTCATAACGCCGCCAGCTGCGTCTAATCCAAAGGCTGAGCCACCACCTAAGACTACTGCGTGAACAACTTCGGCAGCAGCTAATGGGTCCATAAGACCTGATTCTCTGCTAGCTGGTCCTCCACCCCTTATATCTAGTCCGCAAGGTGCACCATTTGGCGCAATAATAACAGTGACACCAGTGCCGGCATCCTTATCTTCAACCTGGCCAATGCGTACATTATCAAAATCATTAATACTAATTTCAGAAAAAGTCATTGTTACCTCCCAAAACTCCTTTATATAGATTTTTGATTGATGAACTTCTGGTGAAATTCCTCATCTTTTGTATTATAGCATTTGTAAAAACAAAAATTCTAATTAAGTGCATTTTTGATAAATTTCCGTGTAAAAATAGTTTATTCACATTTTTATGATATCGTATCAATTGTCATTGGGCATAACGAAATAAATGCCAATCATTTATTTTTTAACGAATAACGATAAAACTTTGTTGACAAACATATATGACAATGCTATAACTGAATTATCGTTAATCGATAAATGGGAATGGTGTAAATAATTAGGACGGTGAAAAGTATGGGCAAAATTGTGCTTGAACTTGATGTGATGATGGCTAGACGCCATATGTCACTGAATGATTTGGCAGATAAGGTTGGAATAACCAATGTCAATATGTCAAAGATCAAAAACAATAAGGTAAACGCTGTTAGGTTTTCAACCTTGGCGGGAATCTGTCAGGCGCTTGAATGTACGCCTGGGGACATTCTGAAGTACGATGGCGAAACAGAGGAAGAATAAGTTACTAGAGGAGGACTAAGAAAAGTGGGAAGAGTGAAAGAGTTTTTTAAGAGAATTGGCGGTTTCTTTAAGAAACATATAAAGCTGATAATTGTTCTTGTGATTATTGTAGGTGTGGTTCTTTTTCAGAGGCAAAAGGCAATTAAAATGGCACAGGAGCAAGCAGCAATTGCAAACCAGCCTGTTACAGCTACAGTTGACGTAATGGACTTGCAGCAATCTGTCAGCATTACAGGAAACCTTACAGCTAATGAGACAAAGACAGTTACATCTACTCTTGGGGGAACAGGAGTTACTGGCGTAAAGGTATCTAAGGTCAACTACGAAGTTGGTGATTATGTAGAAGAGGGTGAAGTAGTAGTTGAGTTTGACGGAGATGATTACAACCGTAAAATCGCCGAGCTTGGTGCTCAGTACAGCATCGACAATGCAAATAGTGCAATCGATATCGAGCAGTATCAGCAGAAGATAATGGATACTGAAAAGGATATTGAGGACACTCAAAAGAAAATCGAAGATACACAAAAAGAACTAGATGATAGACAGACTGTTTATGAAAATGTAAAGCAGCTTTATGATGACTATGAGAAATATAAGGATGCTTATGCAAACAGATATAATACAGAAAACAATGCCCTTATGGCTAAATATGGAATGGGCATTGTGCAATTTATTTCTGACTACGAATCAAAGCGTGATAGCATAGCTGATTATGAATACAAGATTGCAACTGACCAGTTTAATCTTGGACTTTATCAAGAGCAGATTGCAGTAGCTCAGCAGAAGCAGGATTACGCAACAACATATACTCAGCAGGATGCATATAATGATGTATACGAGAGTATGGACAAGACACAGGTAAAGGCGCCAATCTCTGGATATATTCTTAGCATGAACGTTGCAGAAGGAAATAACTATTCCCAGGGTAATGCTGTATTTACTATCGCTGATACAAGCGGATTTGTAGTTGAGGCAACTGTTAATGAGTATGATGTTTCAAAAATTGCAGAGGGACTTCCAGCTTCAGTAAAGTTCGAAGCAACTGGTGATGAAGAGTTTACAGGAACAGTTGATTTTGTTGCAGTGGCATCAGAGGCAACTATTTCAAGCACAAGTCAATCAGCAGCTTCTGTAAGCACATCATCAAGCAGCACTGCTGCATACAAGGTAAAGATTGTTCTTGATAGTGCAGATGAAAGACTCCGCGTTGGTATGACTGCAAAGGCTAGCGTAATTTTAAATTCTGTTTCAAATGTTATGGCTGTTCCTTATGATTGTGTTCAGGATGCAGAGGACGGAAGCAAATATGTTACTGTTATAAACGATGACGGAACAACAAAAGATGTAACGGTTACTACAGGTTTAGAGAGTGATTATTACGTAGAAATCAAGGGTGATGGAATTGAGAAGGGAACTACGGTTGAAGCAGTGGTTTCAGATGCACCAAGTACAGATGTAATGGATTACATGACTATGGAATAATTGACGGAGGACAAAGAATTGGCAGAGCAAACAATGTTGGACCTTCGGAATATTCATAAAAGTTTCTTCATCGGCACTCCAAATGAATTTGAGGTGCTTCATGGAATAAATCTTAATGTAAATGAGGGAGAATTCGTCTCGATAGTTGGACAATCAGGTTCTGGTAAATCAACGCTGATGAATATTATTGGAGCCCTTGATAGACCAACGGATGGAGAATATACCCTTGATGGAATAGATATTCAGAAGGCAAAGGATCAAGAATTATCCCATCTTAGAAATAAAAAGATTGGATTTGTATTTCAGACTTATAATCTTATTGCTAGAACATCTGCTCTCAAGAATGTTGAACTACCAATGATGTATGCAGGTGTTGGCAAAATCGAACGAACAAAAAGAGCAAAACAGCTTCTTGAAGAAGTAGGAATGGCAGATAGAATGCATCACAAACCGGATGAGTTATCTGGTGGACAGAAACAGCGTGTGGCCATTGCTAGAGCTATGGCAAATGACCCAGCTATTATTTTGGCGGATGAGCCAACAGGTGCCCTTGATTCTGCTACAGGTCGTTTGATTATGGATATTTTCCATAGGCTTCACGAGGAGCAGGGCAAGACAATTATTTTAATTACCCATTCTCCAGAATTATCACAGGAGACCCAACGAATCCTAACATTAAAGGATGGAACCTTTATTGGGGAGGCCAAGGGCACTTGGGCAGGTCTTAATGCAAAGGAGGGTGAGTAATGTTAATAATGGAAAACATTCTCGTTGCATTAGCGGGACTAAAATCAAATATAATGCGTTCCTTGCTTACAATGCTTGGAATTATTATTGGTATCGCATCAGTAATAGCAATTATGACAGTTGGTAACTCAATCACATTGATGGTAAATACAACCATGCAAGATATGGGTGCCAACAACCTTCAGATTGGCGTTATGCAAAAATCACAGAAGGACAAGAACACTACAGAAACAGGCATGAATTATGGAGAGGGAAATGTTCGTCCAATGGATGATAATGACCTAATTACCAAGGAAATGCTTAAGTCTTTTGAGAACGAATATGCTGATGACATTAAGTACATTCTTATGAGCGAAACAGTGGGCGATAGTTCTTATGGAGCAGCACCTGGAACTGTGTCAGTTGACCACAACAGTGCAAATGTTAAAATCGTTGGTTACAACAAGGATTACATGGATTTCAATGACAAAGATGTCTTGGCTGGTAGGAATTTCTTGTACAAGGATCATGAGAATGCTAAAAAGGTATGCATGGTAACTGACAAGCTAGTAGATAGAGTTTTTGATGGCGACTATGAAGGTGTCATTGGAAAGGATATTGAGATTAATCTTTCAGGAAGTTACTATAACTACCATATCGTTGGAGTTTATAAGTATGTAGAAGAGCAATTTGCATTTGGACAGAGTGATAATCCTACTACAGAGGTTATGATTCCTTATTCAACTGCTAGAATTGAAAATCATAACGAAAACAAGGGATTCGATTACTTTATGATAGTTACATCCGTAAATACGGATAATGCCACTTTCGCTACAACGGTTAGAGATTTCTTCAATGTCAATTACTATGCTAGAAACGATTCTTACGAGGTTACAGTTGTAAGTATGGCGTCAATGATGGATTCAATGAATTCAATGATTAGCACTATTCAGCTTGCATTGTCTGTAATAGCAGGTATCTCACTTGTTGTAGGTGGTATCGGCGTAATGAATATTATGCTTGTATCAATTACAGAGCGAACAAAAGAGATAGGTACCAGAAAGGCTCTTGGTGCCACAAATGGTTCAATTCGTTTACAATTTATTACTGAATCTGTGGTAATATGTTTAATAGGAGGTATCATAGGTATTGGACTAGGTGTAGCTCTTGGTAGTGTTGCTGTCAAGTACATGGGTTACTCAGCGATAGTTTCTCCTGATAGTATTATCATAGCCGTAGGATTCTCAATGGCTATCGGTACATTCTTTGGATATTACCCAGCAAACAAGGCAGCTAAGCTCAATCCTATTGATGCTTTAAGATACGAATAATTGGGGCAAAAAGGGAAAACTAGATGATAAAATCGCGTCTTCTTAGAGTTATGGGGAAAAGTCAAAATCTTGAAGTTCTTCGAGAGATAATATGGCATTATTTTGGCCTGCTAGCACAGATTGTGCTAGTGGGCTCTATTGCTGTTTTAATATCTGATTTCTATTATGATGTTTTGACTACAAACAAGGTAATTCTTTATGTTGGCATAGTGACGCTAAGTATTATGGCCCGACTGATTTTTATAAAGCTATATTTTGATGCAAAGGCTCAGGCCAGCAGAGATGCTACTGGGATTATACGCGAAGAAATATTCAACAAGACCCTTAGGTTAGGAAATTCCTTTGAAACAAGCACTACAACTATGCATGTTTCAGAAATGTTGACAGAGGGGGCGGATTTAATAGAAGCATATTATAGTGAATTTTTGGACAGCGTGGGCTACGCTGCCTTGGGAACAGTCACTATGATAGGGCTTCTTTTTTTTATTGATCCTGCGGCCACAATTATTATTTTAATTGCAATTATTATAGCGGTAGTAGCATTCGTTATTGTTAATAAGGGAGAAACCTTTATCTCAATTAAATACATTATATTGATTCTTGAATGCGTCTCATATATAGGGGCGGTTATTGGGCTTGCCACCTCCATCAAAAATTTGGCAAGAGGGCAATTAGAATTGCAATGGGCCATTATCCTCTTTTATTTGTGCCTTGAAGTTTTCCAACCATTGATTGAAATTGGAAAAGAATTGCCAGACAGTATTGTTGCACTTCGTGGGGTCGATGAAATTCTAGATTTCTTATATGCCAGAGAGCCAAAGGAGGGAAAGGCGGAGCTGGAAGGCGAAGGAATTAAAATGGTATTAAACGAGGTTTCTTATAAATACAATGGAAATTCAGTATTGGAATCAGTATCCCTTATGATACCGGCAGGGGGGATAATAGGGATTACAGGGGAACCTGGTTGTGGAAAAAGCACCCTTGCAGGAATTCTTTCAAAGAAAAATAGAGAGTATAAAGGTTCTGTAAAAGTAAATGGCAAAGAATTAAGCAATCTCAGTCAGGATTTAATACTTGATAAAGTGACATACATATCGGATAAATCCCATATTTTTGCAAAAACAATTAGGGAGAATCTTTTGATGGCGAATCCAAAGGCATCAGAAAAGAGAATGATAAATTCACTTATGGTTGTTAATCTATGGGGAAGCATAAAAGAAAAGGGTGGATTAAATTATTCCCTAGAAGAAAACAAGTTGACTCCTGGAGAGAAAATGAAATTGGCTTTTGCAAGAGCATTAATTAAAAATTCCAAGATGTATATTTTTGATAATGTGACAAAGGGAGTTGATGAGGAATCAAAGGAAATTCTTGTGAAATTGATTCATCAACTAGCTAAGGATATGGGAAGAACAGTCGTATTCTTTTCTGAGAATGTGGAAGATTTAAGTGATATTAACAAGGTGTATGTATTGGCAGATGGAGTAGTTGACGAGTATGGAAAAGGCACTAAAGCTAATTAACATCATATTTACAGCGGCAAGTCATATATGCGGTGTACTTGTGGCCTTTTTTGGTGCAAAAGGCCTTGCTTTTGCTATAGCAAGTGTAAGTGCGCCTGAAAACACCAGACAATTACCATTGATATTTACTTATATGACTATATTTGCCTCATTAAAGGTGTTTTTTGGCCTTCTTAGGCTTATCTGCGAAAACTATATTGATACCAGTACAGGGAAATATTCTACTATAGTATTTTGCGTGGTAATGTCACTGTTTATTGTCTACCTGAATCCGGTTGTGGGGATTATTACTGCTATAGGTTTTGTAACAATTGCAGGTATGATTCCGGTGGCAAATGCCATGAGTGTTAGCAATGCAGAAATATCTTTTCTGACTGTTTATAGCAAATCCAATGCATTTATGCGAGATCTTGCTAATGGAATAGAGGAGATTATACAGTACAAACGCAGGGATGAGGCGTTAAAAGTAATCGAAAATTACTCAGATGATCTGTCTGATGAAAATGATGAGCTTTTAGATTATGCAAGGAATAAAAAGATGCTTTTAGCAGTGTCGTTATCCTGCTTTTGCCTTATTATTCTAGGGGTCATGTTGTTGTATTTTAGTAAGCAAAAACTGACTTTTTCTAGAATGCTTATGATACTGGCTGCTTCCATATTCTCACTTAGAGAAGCCGGTAAAATAAGGGATTAGGCATGAAAAATTCATAAATAATTCACAGTTTAAGCCTATCTATGAATTAATTATTAACCTCAAAAGTGCTAAAATTTAGAGTACATTATATGAAATAATTGTTTTGTATAGAGATTTGGGGTTGATGAGATATGAATAATAATAGAGGTAGAGTACTTCGCATCGTTTCTGTCTTTGGCGGAGTGGCGATAAATGTACTGTTGGGGTATATGGCTTATAGTCTTGAAATCCCGCTATATTTGGATACCATAGGAACGATAGCTGTGGCTATGCTTTGCGGTGCATTTCCAGGCTTTATGGTAGCCGTCATCACGAATGTCATATGCTGCTTGTTTAATGATATGTCAGCATATTATGCAATTCTCAATGTCTTGATTGCCTGGGTTACAGCGGATTTTGTCCACAGAGGTTGGCAAAATAAAAAAAGACATTTTCTACTCTTAATTGCTGCCTATGCATTGATAGGTGGTGGATTGGGTTCCTTATTGCAATTGGTTTTGTTAGGGCAGCCTCAGTTTCAGGCTGTAAGTGCTAGTTGCGACCTTATTTCTGAGACATCAGGTATTAATTTCTATGTAGTTTTCTTTGGAATGAATATTTTCCTCAACTTAATAGATAAAGGTCTTTCGGCCTTGGTTGTTATTACTGCGTTGCGTCTAGTGCCAATAAAGTATCGTTATGAGATATGGAATGGTGCATGGAAACAAAAGCCTCTTTCTTCAGAGGAAATAGAGAAATTAAAGAAGGAGAGAACCAAGGGGAGAACCTCAATTGAAAGTAGAATATCTCGCTTAATAGGCGCCACTGCAATTATCATGGCATTTATCATGGTAGTAATTAGTGTGCGCCTTTATTCAAATAAGGCAAAGTCTGAGTATGAAGCAAATGCTATAGGTGCAGTAAAGTTGGCTGCGTTAGAAATCAAGCCATATATGGTGGATTCATATTTGCGAGATGGAGAGGCAGTACCAGATTATGAAGTTACAGAGGAAAAGCTTTATGCAATACGTGAGGGATTTAGAGGTGTTGAATACTTATACGCCTTGAAAATCGAAGAAGATGGTGGACACTTTATATTTGACTTGGATACTGATGGAGTAGAAGGCTATGAGCCAGGAGAGGTTGTGCCTTTTGATGAGGAATTCTATCCATATTTGGAGGATTTGTATGCAGGAAAGTCAATTGAGCCTATAGTTAATGACTCTGTTTTTGGATGGCTTCTTACAGTGTATGAGCCTGTCAAAGATGAATATGGACATACTGTCTGCTACGTAGGTGCAGATGTAAGCATGGAGTATTTATCTGACTATGTGAAAAGCTTTTTGTTAAAGGCCGTACTTGTTTTTTCTGGATTCTTTGTATTGATTCTAGGTTATGGTCTTTGGACAGCAAGTGTTTATTTAATTTATCCAATAAACAGTATGGCAACATGTACAAATACATTTATCTACAACGGAGATAATCAGGCGGCTCTTGATGACAACGTAAAGAAGATTAGAGAATTAAACATTCACACAGGTGATGAGCTTGAGGATTTGTACAATGCCCTTTGCAAAATGACGAGAAATACTGCAGAACAAATGAAGGACATTCGTCATCAGACAAAGGCCATTAACCAAATGCAGACAGGATTGATTATCACAATGGCGGACTTGGTGGAAAATCGTGATGCTGATACTGGTTATCATATTCAAAAAACGGCTGACTATGTAAAGATAATCCTAAAGGGACTAAAGCGTAAGGGCTATTACGCAAACAAGATGACTCCAAAATACATGTCGGATGTGGAGATGTCTGCGCCACTTCATGATATAGGAAAAGTTAGTATTCCTGATGCTGTTTTAAACAAGCCAGGAAAATTGACGGATGAAGAGTATGAAATAATGAAGACTCATACCACGGCGGGAAAGAATATTATGGAGAAGGCAATCAGCACAGTTCAGGGTGATAACTATTTGAAAGAAGCTAGAAATATGGCGGGGTATCATCATGAAAAATGGGATGGCACCGGATATCCCGAAGGTTTGAAGGGAGAGGTTATTCCTCTTTCTGCAAGAATAATGGCGGTGGCAGATGTATTTGACGCTCTTACCGCTAGACGTGTTTATAAAGATCCAATGCCTTTTGAAAAGGCCATGTCTATTATCGTAGAAGGCTCTGGAAAACATTTTGACCCAAAATGTGTAGAAGTATTCGTAGAAGCAGAAGATGAAGTGAAGAGAGTATTGAAGAAGTACCAGGAGTTTTAGAAATGGTTTAACCATTTGGGGAGGAGAAAAATGGTTAAGTGGCATAGAATCCGTAGAATATTATCGGTTGGGACAATTTCAGTGGCAGTAATTGCGACAGTGATAGCAGCTAATCAGTCGACGACATTGGCAGAAGAGGTAGATTCTATATCAGCTGCAACAGCATCATCTAGCGAAAAATCTGGTGGTGGTTATGCAATTACGGGCCAGTTAGAGGGGGTAGGATACACCTATGAGCTCTATGATGCTTCTAATGGCCTGCCAACATCAGATGCAAACTGCATTTATGCCGATAGCAAGGGATACATTTGGGTAGGAAGCTACAGTGGTGTAATGCGATATGATGGCAGTGAGTTTGAAAGAATGGATTCTTCTAACGGTCTCGCCAATGGAAAAACTATATTCGAAGATTCGATCGGTAGAATGTGGGTTGGAACCAATGATACAGGTGTGGTGAGAATTGATGGGGATGGAACGCAGAAGCATTATACCTTTAAAGATGGATTGCCATCATCAACAATTCGCGGATTTGCAGAAGATGAATACGGATATATCTATGTGGGAACAACTGCAGGTATGTGCTATGTGGACGACAAATTAGTTCTCCACAAGATAGATGATTCGCAAATCAACCATGAGTATATTTTACATGTTACTTCGGACTCAGAGGGGATTGTCTATGCTAATACAAGAGACGGGGATTTGATAGTTATAGATGATTGCAAGGTTATAGCCTTTTATCATGGGGATAGCCTTGGAATAGAAAGCATCACAAGTGTATATGCTGACCCTGATGCTATTGGCTACCTGTACTTAGGTTCAAATGATGGAAAACTTTATTATGGAAACATTGAAAATGATTTTTTAGATAAAGAGGAAATAGATGTTAGCCCAGCAATTAATATCAACTATATTACTATGGCTAGCGGAAGAATATGGATTGTAGCAGAAGACGTTGCAGGGTATTTAGATGAAGATAGAAAGTTTCATTTGGCTGAAAATCTTCCAGTAGATAGTGCTATTGAGATGCTTACGGAAGATTATCAGGGAAATATATGGTTTGCATCTTCAAGACAAGGTGTGGCAAAGATAGTTACTACAAATTATCAGGACATAACTGGTCTGGCGGGCTTGGAGCGAGAAGTCGTCAATACTACTTGCCTTTACAAGGAAAATCTGTATATAGGTACAGATAAGGGACTTCAAATTGTTGATACCAATTTAAATCCGGTGGAAAACGATTTGATAGATTATCTCGGTGACACCAGAATAAGATGTTTGACAGCTGATGATTATGGAAATCTGTGGATTTGTACATACACAAATAATCATGGCTTGGTTTGCTATGCTTCTGACGGAACAATCACTGAGTACAATATGGAAAATGGCTTTATTAGTGATGCCGTGAGATGTGCAATGGTTGCGTCGGATGGGACACTTTTGGTAGGAACAAACAGTGGTCTAGCATACATAAAAGATAAAGAAGTCGTTAAGATGGTTGGAGAAGCTGACGGTCTTGATAATACAGTTATCTTAACGGTTGAAGAAGATACTGACGGAAAGATTTATCTGGGAACTGATGGTGGTGGTATTTACATTATTGATGGAACAGAGCTAGAAAAATTAGACCGTAATGATGGGCTTACAAGTGATGTAATCCTAAGAATTAAAAAGGATGAACAAAGGGGATTATGCTGGCTTATTACTTCAAATTCAATTGAATATCTGAAAGATGGTGTGATTACAGAGGTTAAGTACTTCCCTTACACTAATAATTTTGATATGTTCTATGACAATAATGATAATGTATGGGTTTTGGCATCCTATGGAATTTATTGCGTGAATGCTGAAGAGATGCTCACAGGAAAAGAATTTGATTATGAGCTTTATGACACAACAAATGGCTTGCCGAGTGTGCCTACAAGTAATGCATTTAGCGCTATAGATGAGAATGGAAATCTATTTATTTCGGGAAGAAATGGCGTAAGCAGAGTAAATATCAATGATTACTATAACCAATATAGCGAGATAAGAGTTAATGTTGGAAGTATTGTTTGCGATGATGTGGAAATTAATCCAGATGAAAATGGTAAATATATAATTCCTGCAGTTGATGGACGTATTCAAATCAATACAGCAGTACTGAACTATACTTTGTCAAATCCATCGATTCGTATTTATCTTGAGAATGCAAAGGATGAAGGTATTATAATGCCACAAAGCCATTTGAAGGCATTAGAATACACGGGACTCGGGTATGGCAATTATATTCTCCACATCCAGGTTGTCAATGTAGATACAGGAGATGTTTGGCAGGATGAAACATTTGAAATAGAAAAGAAGCCTACAATTTTAGAGCTTAGATCAGTCAGAATTATGATTGCTGTGCTAGCACTATTGTTAGTTGGCTTCTTGGTATGGCGAATTATGACAAACACCGTAATCCGCCATCAATATGCAGAAATCAAAGCTGCAAAGGAGGAGGCTGAGCGTGCAAACACTGCAAAATCTCGATTCCTAGCGAATATGACCCATGAGATTCGTACACCAATAAACACCATCATGGGAATGGACGAGCTGATGCTACGAGAAGATTCAACAGGTGTACCAAAATCATACTTTATGACCATGACCAATTATGCTCTTGATATAAGAAAAGCATCAGAATCTTTGATGGAGCTTATTAATGATATTCTCGATTTATCAAAGATTGAGTCAGGAAAGATGAATCTGGTTGAGCGGGAATATGATATAGAAGAGCAACTACGTTCAATGATTACCATGATAAAGGTTCGAGCCGATGAAAAGGATTTGCACTTTGGACTTGATATAGACGAGAATCTGCCTAAGAAATTGTATGGTGATGATGGAAAAATTAAACAGATAGTTCTTAACTTGCTTAGCAATGCTGTCAAGTACACAAATGAAGGTGGATTTACACTATCTGTAAAAAATATGCAGCAGGAAGGGGAACGCTGTCTGTTGAAATTCTCGGTACAGGATACGGGAATTGGAGTAAAGCCAGAAGATATCAGTAAATTGTTTTCTGCCTTTGAGCGGCTTGATGAAGAGAAGAATTTAGGTGTGCAGGGTACAGGTCTTGGGCTTGATATTTCTAAACAGTTTGCAGAGCTTATGAATGGCAGTCTCACCTGTGAGAGTACATATGGTAAGGGCTCTGAGTTTGTATTATTCATAGAGCAAAAGATAGTTGACGGAACTCCAATAGGTAAATTCTCAGAGGAATCATCTAAATTGGCAGCGGGGCCTTATAAGCCAAGCTTTGTGGCACCTGATGCAGAAATATTAGTTGTAGATGATGATCAGATGAATCTTTTGGTAATCAAGAATCTGTTAAAGCAAACAAAGGTCTTTGTTACTACTGCAACCTCTGGGGAGGAATGCCTTGATAAGATTTCGTATACAGACTTTAATGTAGTACTTCTTGACCATATGATGCCAGGAATGGATGGTATAGAGACGGTGGAGAAAATCAGGGAAACTCATCCGGATCTTCCAGTATATTGTCTCACTGCAAATGCTGGTGTTTATGGGGACGATTTTTATACTTCGAAGGGATTCACGGGATTTTTACCAAAGCCGATTGATGGTGTGAAGTTGGAAAAGACAATTAGAAAGTGTTTGCCTGATGATTTGGTAGAAGATTTCGAATTTGAAGAAATAGAGACTGAGCTGCCAGAGGGTCTGAGCTGGTTGTATAGCGTTGATGGTATTAATGTTGAAGCAGGAATAAACAACAGTGGAGGAGTAGAATCCTATGTATTTGCACTTAATATGTTCCTTGAAACCCTGGAGGAGAATGTCACGGTTTTATCAACGGCACTTCAGGAGAATGACATACATATGTACATAATTAAGGTTCATGCGCTGAAGACATCTGCCAGAATCATTGGGGCTAGAAAACTGGCAGAGCTGGCAGAAGGACTTGAAGAAGCTGTAAAGAAGGATGATAAGGTTTTTATCTATGCGAATAATGTCCGATTAATTTCAATGTATCTAGCATACAAGGATAAGCTACAAAGACTTCATCAGATTAATGAACCATAGGAGAAGTAAGGGGAAATGATAGTGGAGTTCTTACAATCAATACAACTGGATATATTGTTATTTTTGACAGGGGCTGGAAGTGTTTTGACCCTTCTTACCGCATTAACAAAGACTCTTTCTAGAGCCAGAAAACATGCGCTTACTATGATGGACAGCGATATCACAATGTTGCTCTTGTTTGATAGATTTGCTTATATCTATTCTGGAGATCCGACCAATTTCGGGTATACCATGGTTAGATTATGCAATTTTCTAGTGTTTTTGTTCAGCCTGATGACGGTACATTCATTTACGGTATATTTAATTGATTTGTACAAAAATAAAAAAGAGATTGGTAAAGCGCCGAAGAGCTTGGTTTATTGTGAGGGATTTTTTACTTTAGGTGTAATACTTCTTATTGTTTCTCAATTCACTGGAATGTATTATTCCTTCGATTCACAAAATCAATATCATAGGGGTCCCCTCTTTTTGCTGTGCTATTTTTTCCCATTTGTAATAATGACCATTCAACTTGCAGTTGTTATTAAGTATAGGAATTATGTGGAAAAGTTGGAGTTCATTCCAATACTATTATTTGCAACTATACCTTACGCAGCTTCTATTGGCCAAATATTTGCTTATGGATTATCCCTAACAAATATCTCTGTTATAGGCATGGCCATCACTCTTTATATTTTTGAAATAAAAAATATGAATACTCTTGCTGAAAAAAAGAAAGCTGCAGAGGAAGCAAATACGGCCAAATCCAGATTTTTGAATAACATGTCCCATGAGCTTAGAACACCTATTAATACAATTATGGGAATGGGCGAAATGATTATTCGTGAAGATGCTCAGGATGTTCCGTGGCAGTATTACAAGAACATAACGGATTATGCAAAAGACATTGAAGAAGCATCGGATTCACTTTTATGTCTTGTAAATGATATTTTAGATATTTCACAAATTGAATCTGGAAAGATGTATCTGGATGAAGTGGAATATGATTTGGAGGATATGCTGAGAGAGTTGGCAGCCTACACAAGGACAAAAAGTGATAGGAAGGAACTTAGATTTGAAATAAATGTTGAAGAAGCTCTACCTAAGAAATTATATGGTGACAAGGTAAAGGTTAGGAGAATTCTTCAGACCATTCTCAATAATGCGGTCCAGTATACATCGGAGGGACATGTTCGCTTTACAATAACTCAAAGCTATATAAATGAAAATTTGGTGCAGGTAGAATTTAATATTGAAGACACAGGAATAGGCATTAGAAAAGAGGATTTAGCATCTTTGTACTCAGCCTTCGATGCATTAGAGGTTGTTAATAATAGCAATATAAATGGAACCGGCCTTGGCCTTGATATTTCAAAATATTTTAGTGAGCTGATGGGCGGAAAAATAGAGTGTGAAAGCGATTATGGTATCGGCACTACTTTTACAGTTACATTGCAGCAAAGGATTGTAGATGCAACTCCAATTGGAAAATTCCAGGAGATTCTGGAAGAACCAGTGAAGGGGGCTTACCAGGCAAGGTTTATAGCACCAGATGCAAGTCTCCTTGTAGTAGATGATAATCCTATGAATCTGGCTGTAATAAAAGGGCTTTTGTCTGCAACTAAAATGTACATTGTTACAGTGGAATCAGGAGAAGCATGTTTACAAGAATTGGCAGAGAATACCTATGATTTGATTTTACTTGATCATATGATGCCTGGAATGGATGGCCTACAGACATTGGAAAAAATACGAGAAAAATATGAGGATATTCCTGTAATTGCTCTCACTGCCAACTATATTTCCAATGGGGAAGAGTTTTACACATCAAAGGGATTTGATGGATATTTGGCAAAACCTGTAGAAGGAGTAGTCTTAGAAAGGGCAATTAGACAATTCCTACCAGATGGAATAGTTAAGGATAGGGAGGAGAATGATATTGATGAGGATAGTCTGCACCTGCCAGAAGGATATGCGTGGTTACAGGATGTAGATGGAATAAATATTAATGATGGTATCAGATTCAGTGGTGGGGCAGATGGATTCCTATTCTCCATAAAGATGTTTTATGAATCAATCGAAGACAACATGGAGGTAATAAATAAAGCGTTTGAGGAAAAAGATTATAAATTCTACACAGTAAAGGTCCACGCGCTGAAAAGTAGTGCAAGAATTGTGGGAGCCAATGAGCTTTCAGGTCTGGCGAAGGAACTTGAGGATGCAGGAAAGAAAAATGACATTGAATTTATTCAGTCTCATAACGAAGAGTTAATTGAGACTTATATGAAATTTAAAACAAAGCTGGCCGGGCTGGAACAAAAACAAGAGCAGGAGAATGACAAAGAACCGATTCCGGATGAAGAATTAACAGGAGCATACGAAGCAATTAAAGAATTGGCCCCAAGTATGGATTACGATTCGATTGAGATGATTATCAACCAAGTTAATGAATACAAATTACCAGAAGCTGATAGGCAAAAGTTCAATAAACTTGAAACGGCATTAAAGAAATTTGATTGGGATAAAATGGAAGAATTGTTACAGGCATAGCAGGAGGAGACCTATGGAAAACAACAATGTATTGATAATAGGCACAAAGGAATCTTTCATCATAAGGGTATTGCTAAAAAAGCTTTCTGATGAGAGGATTGTGGCTAATTTTGTTACGCCTGATGTGGAAAAGATTAACGCCCATTGGGAAGAGTCATCCTTGATAACCTTTTATATGGAAAACGATGAACGTCTTGATAAAGAAGTGCGGACTTTTTTAGTGGATAAGATGGAGGATGATGACAAGCAAATTATCCTTATTGGAGAGCCGAATGATACAAAAGAAGTCTCAGATGAAATCCCGAAGGACCTAATATTTAGGACTCTTCCAAGACCTCTGAATTATGATGAATATATAGCAAGTGTATTTGAGTACAATAAAAAGGCCTCATCAGGAGAGCTTAAAAAGAGCATTCTCATAGTGGATGATGACCCAAACTATATGAGTTTAGTTCGAGAATGGTTAAAGGATACTTATAGGGTTTCTATGGTAACTTCGGGTTTAAGGGCTCTTAAATGGCTGGGAGCTAATAAGGTCGATTTGATTTTATTAGATTATGAAATGCCTGTAACTGACGGGCCACAGGTACTTGAAATGCTAAGGGCGGATGATGAAACGAAATCCATTCCAGTTATCTTTTTGACAGGTCGAGATGATAAGGAGAGCGTTATGAAAGTAATGTCCTTAAAACCAGAAGGATATTTCCTAAAAACAATAGCAAAAGATGATTTAATGAACAAATTAAAAGTATTCTTTGTTCCAAAGGAGTAGGTTATTACGTTCTTATGAATAGAAGCTTAATAAAAAAGACTTTTGTAATTGCATTAATGACATGTTGCTTGATATTAAACTTTTCTCCTTATGCATTTGCTCATGAGAATAAAGATGAAAACTCAAGCAAAAATGAAATCGTTGGAGGCGGCTATGCGGCCTCTGGACAGCTTGTAAATATGCAATATGTTGCAAAGCTGTATGATGCGACTACAGAGTTAAATTGCTCAGATATTACTTTTATGCTTAGTGAAAGTAATGGCTATTTGTGGCTTGGAGCATATAGTGGACTCTACCGATATGATGGCACCAAATTTGAAAGAATGGATTCTTATGTTGGTGCGTCAAGTGGTAGAGCCCTTTTTGAAGATAGCAAAAATAGATTTTGGATAGGAACAAATGGGGATGGAGTAGTAGTTATTGATAATTCAGAAATCAACAAGTTCACCACCACTGATGGACTACCTTCATCTTCAATTCGTACATTCGCAGAGGATGATGAGGGGCGCATATATGTAGGCACAACTAGAGGTGTTGTATGGCTAGATAGCGATTACGCGGTGCATTCTTTGAATAGCACTAATCTCAAAGATAAAAGAGTTTTGAGAATGACTAAGGACCATAATGGAGTTATCTACGGATATACAAAGGAGGGAGATGTATTCTCTATAGTCGATGGTCAAGTAGGTAATATCTATACCAGTGAAGATTTGGGAATAGAGAAAATCACAGATATTTATCCTGACTACCGTGAGGAAAGTGGGAAAGTTTATATCGGAAGCCAAGAGGGGGTCCTCTATTATGGATATCTAGGTCAAAAGGCTGAGGATATGGTACATATTTCTGCAGAAGAGCTAGGGGAAGTAAAGTGGATGATTAAGGCCTGCGATAGGTTGTGGATTGCTTCTTCAACTAGCATAGGATACCTTGATTTAGGCAATAGAATATGCAAGCTTTATAATCTTCCAATGGATAATAGCATCGAGATGCTTACAGCTGATTATCAGGGAAATATTTGGGTGGCATCCTCAAGAAAAGGAGCAATGAAGATTGTTTCCAGCAGCTTTTTCAATATTCTAGAGGGTGGTCTAAAGAACACTGTTGTAAGCTCAACCTGTGTAAAAGATGGGCTTTTGTATGCAGGAACAGATGATGGACTTACTATTCTCGATAAGGATTCAAATCTAATAGAAAATGAACTGACAGAGTACTTTAAGGGGGTGAGAATCCGTTGTATTACCAAAGATTATCTCAGTAATATATGGATTGGAACCTATGACAAGGAAATGGGACTGGTTTGCTACGATAGGTTTGGTGAGATATCAAACTATACCATGGAGAATGGTTTGCCAACAAATGAAATTCGTTTTGTAAACAAGATTAGTGGAGGCACGGTTTTAGTAGGGACAACTGGTGGCCTTGCCATGATTGATTTTGGGCAGGTATCAAAAACTATAACAAGTGTAGACGGCCTCTATGATACATCTCTGCTTACGGCTGATGAGGGCTTCGAAGGAGAGATATATGTTGGTACCGATGGTGGAGGAATCTTTGTAATAAGTAGTTCTGGAATCTCTCATATAGGAATGGAAGATGGACTGACTAGTGATGTTATATACAGAATAAAGAGAGATAAGGAAAGAGGAATCTATTGGGTACTTACCTCTAACTCTGTGGAATATATAAAGGATGGAGTAATAACAGAGGTCAGCAATTTCCCTTATTCAAACTGTTCTGACATATATTTTGATTCAGGGGATACGCTGTGGATTATGTCTTCTAGTGGTGTGTGCGCTGTTAATGCCAATGATATGCTGGATAATGAGGTACAGGATTACAAGCTATATACCACAGACAACGGACTATCTGGAATGCCAACTAGAAGTGCTTATAGCTGCCTTTCGGCTAATGGTGATTTGTTTATAGCCTGTATGTCTGGAATCAGCAGAATTAACATAAATAATAATTCTAGAGAGATATCCTATGCGAAGGTCAATATCAGATCCATTTACTGTGATGACCAGCTGGTTTTGCCAGTGAATGATAATGAATACATTCTCCCAAATACAAGGGGGCGTATTCAGATTAATCCGTCAGTTTTGGATTACACTATGTCGGACCCACTAGTGCATATTTTCCTGGACGGAGCCCATGATAATGGTATTACGGCCAATATGAGCAATTTAGGAGCCCTGGAGTATACTGGTCTTCCATATGGCAAATATATTCTCCATATCCAAATATTGAACAAGGAGACAGATGAAGTTATCCAGGATGACACTTTCCAGATTACCAAGAAGCCAAGATTCTTTGAGAGAGTGCTTGTAAAAGTAATTTTACTGATTATGCTTGCAGTAATAGCAGGTGGAATTGTTTGGTACATAATGAATTTGACCGTCATCCAAAGACAGTATGTTGAAATTAATCAAGCGAAGGATGAGGCTGAACGTGCCAACACTGCAAAATCAAGATTCCTGGCCAATATGTCCCACGAAATTCGTACCCCTATCAATACCATAATGGGTATGAATGAAATGATTATGCGTGAGGACCCCACAGATGTTCCAAAGGCCTATTACATGTCGGTTGTTAATTATGCAATCGATATTAAAAATGCTTCCGAATCGTTACTTGGGCTTGTTAACGATGTTCTTGATATGTCAAAAATTGAGTCAGGAAAGATGAATCTTGTAGAGCAGGAATACATTACTGTTGATCAAATCCGCTCAATAATTTCCATGATTCGGGTGCGTGCCAACGACAAGGGCTTGGATTTTCAGATAGATATCGATGAGAATATTCCAAGAAAACTTTATGGTGACCCTGGAAAGATAAAGCAGATAATTCTCAACCTTCTCACTAATGCTGTGAAGTATACGGAAGAGGGATGGTTTAAGCTGTCTATAAAAGTGGAATCAAAGGATGAAAAGAAATGTAATCTTAGATTCTCTGTAAAGGACTCTGGAATCGGTGTTAAGGATGAGGATTTGGATAAGCTATTTACAGCCTACGAGAGACTTGACGAGGTCAGAAATAGCGGTATACAAGGTACCGGACTTGGACTTGATATTTCAAGACGATTTGCAGAGCTAATGAATGGTAAGCTTTGGTGCGAAAGCGTTTACGGTCAAGGCTCAGAGTTCATACTGACTCTTTCTCAAAAGATAGTTGAGGCTGAAGGAATAGGTCAATTCCTTGAGCATGATTCAGAGCATACAGGCCCTTATATGCCAAAATTTACGGCCCCTGGGGCAAAGATTTTGGTGGTAGATGATACACCTATGAATCTAAATGTAATAAAGAGCCTGCTTAAGGCCACCAAGGTACAGGTGACCACAGCAACAAGCGGAAAAGAATGCTTGGAATTGTTGGAAAAGGAAGCATTTCATGTGGTACTTCTCGATCATATGATGCCGGAGATGGATGGAATCGAGACCTTAGAGTGGATAAGAATCGAATTTCCAGATTTACCAGTGTACGCACTAACTGCAAATGCACAGGCTGATGCTGAGAATTATTATATTGAAAGAGGGTTCAATGGATATTTATCAAAACCTATAGATTCGAAAACTCTTGAAACTGCCATAATGAGGCATTTACCAGAGGAATTAATGACAAAGCCAGATGTTATAGATGTTGTCATTTACGAGAAGGAATTACCGGAGGGAATGGAATGGCTTTATGAGGTTGAAGGGCTATCAGTAGATTCCGGCATTGAGTGCAGTGGCGGCGGTGGTATTTTGATACATTCCCTTAATGATTTTTACGACACAATCGATTATAATTCAAAAGTAATTGAGGATGCTTATTCCACTGGTGATATTAAATTGTATACAGTAAAGGTTCATTCTCTTAAGACATCTGCGCGAATAGTTGGAGCTCAGGATTTATCTATTATGGCGGAACGACTGGAGGATGCAGGTAAAAAAGGGGATATAGATTATATTACTGCCAATACGCAAAAATTGCTTGAGGAGTACAGAGCGTTTAAAGACAGGCTTTTTAAAATACACAGGGATGCTACCGTGGAGACTGAGAAGCCTGAAATACCTGAGGATGAGCTAGATGAAGCCTACAGTGCATTAAAGGAATTGGTTCCTCAGATGGATTATGACGCAGTAGAAATGATTATTTCTCAGGTGAAAGAATATAATCTACCGGATGGTGATGCAGAGGCTTTTGATAAACTGGAAAAGGCATTAAAGAAATTTGATTGGGATTCCATGGAGGATATTCTAGGAATAACATAAGATTGGAGAGAGGATAATGATACTAGGAATTGCAGGAAGCGGAGTTATTGTTGAAACAGTATTATCTTTTATTGATGAAATAGGATTTGATGAGATTCGTATATGCGGTAGAAAGCAAAGTCAGGAGAAGCTTAATGCTTTGGCTTCAAAGTACCATCTCAGTACCGTATACACGGATTATGATGAAATGCTTAAATCTGATGTTGATTTGGTATACATTGGTGTTCTTAATGACATGCATTATGATTATAGCAAGCGTGCTATTTTAGCAGGCAAGCATGTTATTTGCGAAAAGCCAATTGTAATTACAGCAGATGAGCTTGATGAACTTGATGCATTGGCAAAAGAAAAAGGTGTAATGCTTCTTGAGGCAATGAGTGTCTACCACATGCCTGCATACAAGCAATTGCAGCAGGATGTAAAGCTTGTTGGTGATGTTAAGCTTTGCATGTTTAATTACAGCCAGTATTCTCGTAGATATGACAAATTCCACAGTGGCGAGTCAGTACCACCAGTATTTGACCCAGCTCACTATGGTGGAGCCCTTAGAGATTTAAATGTATACAATATTTCTGCTATGGTAGGACTTTTTGGTGAGCCAAAGGATGTTAGCTATAGCGCCAACATTGAAAAGGGGGTAGACACAAGTGGAGTGCTACTTGCGGACTACGGTGATTTCAAGTGTGTTTGTGCAGCATCAAAGGAGAGTGTTGCTCCAGGACCTACCACAATTCAGGGTGTCGATGCCACAATTTGCATCTATCCATGCGTAAATGGAATGACAGAGTATGATGTGCTTTTCAATGATGCAGATACAGAGACGAAGGAAGTAGATATGTCCGATGGAAGCGCTAGACTATTCTTCGAGTTTATCGAGTTCAAGAGAATTATAGAGGAGAAGGATCAGGCTGCTTGCGACGCCATAATGGAGAAGAGCAAGATTGTAGCGCGTATAATTGATAAAGCTACGAAATAAGGCGAATACAACAAACTTTTTACAAATTTGCCCTAACATGGTAAGATATAGATTGCCGTGTTAGGGCTTTTATTAATTTGATTTTTATATAGAAGGAGATAGATTATTATGCGTCTCGGCATTGTTGGCTTACCAAATGTAGGCAAAAGTACACTTTTTAATTCACTTACAAAGGCAGGAGCACTTGCTGCAAACTATCCATTTGCAACAATTGATCCTAATGTTGGTATTGTATCAGTACCAGATAAGCGTCTTGATGCGCTTACAGAGATGTACAACTCAAAGAAGACTGTTCCTGCAACAATCGAATTTGTTGATATCGCAGGTCTTGTAAAGGGAGCTTCAAAGGGTGAAGGTCTTGGAAACCAATTCCTTGCAAACATCCGTGAGGTTGATGCAATCGTTCATGTTGTTCGTTGCTTTGAGGATGCAAATGTAGTTCACGTTGATGGTTCTATCGACGCTTTAAGAGATATTGAGACAATCAATCTTGAGCTTCTTTTCTCAGATATGGAGGTTCTTGAGCGTCGTTACTCAAAGACAGAGCGTAGTGCTCGCATGGACAAGACTCTTCAGAAGGAGGCTGCTATGCAAAAGCGTCTTTTAGAGCACATGGAAGCTGGCAATATGGCAAAGACTTTCGAGCTCAATGATGAGGATGAAGAGGGATACTTCAAGGAGTACAATCTTCTTACAGCAAAGCCAGTTATTTATGCTGCAAATGTTGAGGATGAGGACCTTGCAGATGATGGCGCAAACAACAAGAACGTACAGGCCGTTAGAGAATATGCTGCAAAAGAGGGCTCTGAGGTATTCGTTATCTCGGCTCAGATTGAGCAGGAGATTTCAGAGCTTGAGTCTGATGAAGAAAAGCAGGAGTTCCTTGAGGCTATGGGACTTACAGAGTCTGGTCTTGATAAGTTAATTACTGCTTCATATAGATTGCTTGGCCTTATTTCTTACCTTACATCTGGAGAGGATGAGACACGCGCTTGGACAATCAAAAAGGGCACAAAGGCTCCACAGGCTGCTGGAAAGATTCACACAGATTTTGAGCGTGGATTCATCAAGGCAGAGGTTGTTAGCTATGATGACCTTATGGCAAATGGTTCAATGGTTGCAGCAAAGGAAAAGGGCCTTGTTAGAATGGAAGGTAAAGAGTACGTTGTTGCAGATGGAGATGTAATCACATTCAGATTCAACGTATAAGATGCAATCAAATGCAAAATACATAGAAAATATCAAAAATTTTCACAGATTATTGTTAGAATGTTTCTAGACTATATATTATTATTGTAGCTAAGAACACAGTAGTTTGTTATCCCAAAGGAGGGCATTATGAAGATTACAAATATCAAAGACACAGAAGCTTTTTTCCAAGTTATTGATAATTGCGAAGGAAAGGTTGAGCTCGTTACAGGCGAGGGCGATAGACTTAATCTTAAGTCAAAGCTTTCTCAGTTCGTTTCACTTTCTACAATTTTCAAGGCTGACGATACAATCATTCCAGAGCTCGAAATCATTGCATACGAACCAGAGGATTCTAAGAAGCTATTGGAGTTTATGATTAATCAATAGCAAGTAGGAAGGACCCAGCTTGCTGGGAGGATCCTGCTTGCCACAGCAGGCCCATTGCCGAAGGCAATTTGCATGGGCCTAGCTTTCCCGAGAAGGGCCCCATTTATGGGGAACGGAAAAGATTTTCAATATTGAAAAGTATTATATGGGGCTCATTCGAGCCCCATTTTTTGGAGAATAAAATGAGAGCATACGAAAGATTATTAAATTACGTAAAAATTTACACAACAAGCGATGAGGACAGCAACGCAGTCCCATCAACAGCTAGACAATTTGATTTGGCAAAGATTCTCGTAGAGGAGCTAAAGGAACTTGGTGTTGAGGATGCAAAGGTTGACGACAACTGCTATGTGTTTGGTACAATCCCAGCAACACCGGGATACGAGGATAAGAAAGCCCTTGGCTTTATTGCACATATGGATACAGCCCCAGACTTTTCTGGCGAGAATGTAAATCCAATTGTGGAGGAAAACTACAATGGAGAGGATGTTGTACTTGGTGAATCTGGAAGAGTAATAAAGGTTTCAGATTTCCCACATCTTAAAAAGCTTAAAGGCCGTACTTTAATTCATACAGACGGAACTACTCTTCTTGGAGCAGATGACAAGGCCGGTATAGCAGAGATTATGACTTTTGTTGAGGAAATCATAGGTAGTGATGAGCCTCACGGAAAGATTTGTATAGGATTTACTCCTGACGAGGAAATTGGCGCAGGCCCAGATCACTTTGACGTAGAGGAATTTGGTGCAGACTTTGCATATACAGTTGATGGTGGCGAGGAAAACGCAGTTGAATATGAAAACTTCAATGCAGCAGGGGCTGAGGTAAAATTCAACGGCGTAAATATTCATCCAGGTGATGCAAAGGATATTATGGTTAATGCAGCACTTGTAGCAATGGAGTTTAACGCGATGCTTCCATCAACAGAGGTTCCTTCAAAGACATCTGGTTATGAGGGATTTTTCCATTTGACAGATATGTCTGGAGAAGTGGCAGAGGCAAAGCTTTCCTACATCATTAGTGACCATGACGAGAATAAGTTTTCGGACAAGAAAAAGGTTATGGAGCACGCTGCAAACATTATTAATCAAAAGTATGGGGAAGGCACATGTGAGCTTACTATCAAAGATCAATACAAGAATATGCTTGAAATGATAAAGCCACACATGTTCTTAATAGATTATGCTAATGAGGCAATCAAAGAGGCAGGCGAGAATCCAGAGGCAGTAGCCATCCGCGGCGGAACAGATGGTGCGCGTCTATCATTTATGGGATTGCCATGTCCAAACCTTGGAACAGCAGGCTACAACTTCCATGGTCCAATGGAGCACATCACAGCAGAGGGCATGGATACCGTGGTACGCGTTCTCCACGGCATTACAAAACGGTTTGCACAATAATATAATTCATAGATGAGCCATATGAATAAATACAAGTATTATGAATGAGCGAATAAGAGCGAAAGCGTGGTGAATGATAATACTTGTGAGTTATGAATATGGTGGATAATAGGGGGAAGAAATGTCATCAGAGAAGAGAAAAGAACTATTAATTGATATTTTGATGGACACTTTGTCAGGCCTTTGCATAGGTATTGCACTTTATAATTTTGCTGCTGATGCAAAGTTTCCACTCACGGGCCTCACTGGTATTGCTATGATTTTTTATCAGTACTGGGGCTGGAAGATTGGTATAGTTACCCTTGTTTTAAATATTCCGCTTATTTATGCGGCATATAAGGTTCTTGGAAAGAAATTTGTCTTAAAGAGCTTAAAGACAATGGCAATTGGAACGGTTGCCATGGATTTCCTTTCTCCTCTTATTCCTAGACTAGAACTGAACAATACATTGTTAAATGCAATTGTTGTTGGAGTATTTACAGGTTTGGGTTATGCTTTGGTTTACATGAGAAATTCGTCCACTGGTGGAGCGGATTTTGTGATGATGATAATCAAGGCAAAGCATCCACATATGTCCCTTGGAAGAATATTCTTTATCGTGGACGTGGCAATTATCATTGTTGATACTATTGCTTATGCTCATTCATTTGAAGCATTATGCTACGGTTTTGTTATTAGCTACATTGGTTCTCTTGTGGTTGATAAAGTGATGATTTCTGCCGATTCTGGTATGATGTGTATGATTGTTACGAATAAAGCTGAGGCAATAGCAGATGCCATAGATAAAGCGGTGGAGCGAGGCACTACAATATTTACCGCAAAGGGCGGTTACAAAGGGGATGAGCGCCAGGTTCTTATGTGTGCTTGTTCTGATAAGCAAATGTATCAGGTAAATCGAGTAGCAAAAAAGATAGATGTTGACGCATTTATTGTTATAATGGAATCGAAGGCTGTATATGGTGAGGGTTTCAAGAGATTTAAACCATAAGGAGTATAAATTATGTCAGAGAAAATTTGTGTTCTTGGAGTTGCAGGAGGTTCTGCATCTGGAAAGACAACAATAATCAATAGATTACAGGACTTTTTTGGAGAGGATATTGCTGTAATTAGCCATGATGCTTATTATAAGGCTCATCCAGAGATGAGTTTTGAAGAGCGTAGTCATTTAAACTACGACCATCCAGATTCATTTGAGTCTGATAGAATGGCTGAGGATGTTAGAAAGCTTATCAAGGGCTATGCAATTGATATGCCAGTTTACGATTATGTTAATCACAATCGTTCAGCGGAAACAGTTAGAGTTGAGCCAAAGACTGTTATCGTTATGGAGGGCATTCTCATTCTCGAGAATAAAGAACTTCGTGACTTGATGGACATAAAGATTTTTGTTGATACTGACGCAGACGAGCGCTTGATGCGAAGAATTAAGCGCGACATGATTGAGAGAGGACGTAGCATCGAATCAATCATTGACCAGTACTCACAGACAGTAAAACCTATGCATGAGGAATTTGTAGAGCCTTCAAAGAAGCATGCAGACATCATTATCCCACGTGGTGGAGAAAATGAAGCAGGTCTTGATATGCTCATTACGTACATGACAAAAAAATTACACGTAGAAGTAGATAATATTTAAATGAGCTAGTAGCTATCAAGCTCTAAGTGTTGCGGAAATGAACATGTAGTGAATGTAGGCAATATCTTAGGCTTGAGAGTGTAACTAGCGGAGTTGATGGTTGTGTAATTTGATATTTACGCCACAGGGTTTTTGTGTAAATTGCCAAAAATCCCGTGGTGTTTCTTTTTGCCTTTATTTTATAAAGTGTGGATGTTACAATGATTATGCTGTTATTGATAATTTTTTATCAATTGACACGTGAGTATTAAAATTAAAGGGAGAAATAATTAAAAATGGGAAATAAGCCTATAGTGTTGGCTGTTGCTGGTAAAGGTGGAGTTGGTAAGACTTCACTTGCTTCAGTGATGGTTAAATTGTTAGTGGAAGCATATCCTGACAAGAAAATCCTAGCTATTGATGCGGACCCTGCAGTTGGTCTATCAACAGCTCTTGGCGTTGAGCCAGAGCTTACTCTTGACGACATCAGAAAAGAGGCAGTTGAAGCAGCAGAGTCAGGCAACGCAGGTGCCACAGTGGAGGTACTTGGCGAGGCCAGATATCGTATTTTTGATGCTATGGTTGAGATGGATGGCTTCTCTTTTATTGCAATTGGAAGACCAGAGGCTGCTGGTTGTTATTGCAAGATTAACACATATCTTAAAGAGGTCATCGCGCAGGTGGCTGACAATTTCGACTATATTGTTATCGACGGTGAGGCTGGTATAGAGCAGATTAATCGTCGTGTCATGGAAAAGGTTACACATCTAGTTCTCATTACAGATTCCAGCAAAAAAGGATGTGGAGTTGTAAAGACAATCAAAGAGGTGGCTGATAATCTTGTTATGTATGACAAGATTGGAGTTGTAGTAAATCGTGTGCCTTCTGAGGATGTTTTACAGTATATGGATTTGGGAGATATTCCTTTGTTGGGATGGATTCCTGCTGATGCAAATCTCACTGAGAGAGATCTCAAAGGTGAATCAGTATTCTATATTCCAAACGAAGCACCAATTGTATCAGGATTGAAAAATGCCCTTGAGAAAATGGGGGTGATTTAATCTATGAAAGATTTAAAGCATCTCTACTACTTTGAGAATCTCTTAATGGATGCGGATAATGAGTTGGTTCGTCAGGCTCAAGCAGATGGACGTGTTTGCGTTGGTAGCGTTTGCTATCAGATTCCAGAGGTTCTCATGAACTTAGGCAAAGCCTTTACAGTTAGGCTTCGTGCTCCAAGAACAGGTTCTATGGAGATGGGTACTTACTATTTGACAAGCTTGTTATGCGAGTATTCCAGAGCTCTACTTGAGCGTGCGATTGAGGGCGGATATCAGTTCTTGGATTGCCTCATTGCGCCAGACGGATGCACCATGATCAATCGTTGCGTTGAGAATATGGAGCTCCTCAAGATAAATGAAAAAGAAGATTTCTTCTACAAATACCTCGAGGTTCCAATGAAGGCTGATGGCAATGGCCTAAACCTTTATATTGGCCAGTGCAAGGAAAAGATATTGGAGCCATTGGCAAAGCACTATGGAATAGACACAAGCGATGCCGCTCTTAGAAAAGCAGTTGAGGAACACAACAAGCTTTGCAGAATTATTACTGAGCTTGGAAATTTCCGTAAGGAAGAAAAACCTCGTATCACTGGCTATGAGTTCCACATTATCACAATGTGTACTTATGTGTGCCCTCATGATTTATTGATGGACAAGCTTGAGGAGACATTAGAAGAAGTAAAGAACCGTCAGCCAGATGAAAAATGGCCATACAGAGCGAGAGTTGCTGTTGTCGGTTCTGAAATTGATGATATCGACATGATAAAGCTAGTTGAGGAATCTGGAGCCTATGTATGTGCTGATAGATTCTGTTTTGGCTCACTTCCTGGCCGTGAGGAAATTATCTTGAATGAAGATGAGGATGCCCTTACACAGATTTGCCGTCATTATATGATGAGTTGTATGTGCCCACGTCATATGGATACACCAAAGATGAACCGTAGACGTGAGTATGTTGATGAGATAGCAAAGGAATACAAAGCCGATGGAATTATCTATGAGCAGATGAAATTCTGCGATCCATGGGCTTATGAGAGAATGATGGGATCACACATCCTCAGAAACAGGTATAACTGGCCGGTGCTCGCGGTAGACAGACCGTATACTATCGGTTCGTCGGGACAGATGCGCACACGTGTGCAGGCTTTCCTTGAGAGCATCGATATCAAGAAGATACAGAAGGAGGGTTAGTGATGGCAGTCAGAAAATTCAAGACCATGGTCAACCCTGAAAAGATAAAGGGCGACACAAAATATGGCGACCTTTACATACCGCATGGCAAGGTCAGGAAACGCCGTGAATGG
>JAEEGH010003644.1_pt1 | contig 40231 bp, 26 predicted proteins | sample 9134181 | NCBI WGS metagenome assembly JAEEGH01 (sample SAMN16246544, study PRJNA631951) | gut metagenome | biome: gut microbiome; feature: rumen; material: DP-attached | host: Bos | place: Iran: Karaj | collected 2018-10 | reverse complement strand
TGCGTAAGATGCGTATGGCCGAAATGGAGTGGAAACGCGCCATCGCCCAGCCTGTCGACGATGCCGATGCATTGAAGTATTACGCAAAATCGGCCAACCGACTGGCAGGACTGCTGAATATGAAACTGGACTACGAAGGGACGATGCGTGTGGCGATGCCTGCCATCCAACTGCTGAAGGAGCGTGAATACACCATGAACACGGACTATGCCAACCTGCAGACCTTTGTGGGTAACTGCCAGTTGAAACTCGGCAATAAACAGGATGCTGCAAACAGCTATTCGTTGGCCTACGAGTGCTATCTGCAGGCCATCGAAGCCGATGACAATATCGCCGATTACACCAGTTCCATAGCAGGCATCATCACCATTACAGATGCCTACATACAGACCAACAACTACGAAGAAGCCAACGAATGGGCGGACCGTTTCGACAGCATGCTGAAGCGCTATCGCCAGCACCCGCAGGCTGACGATGCCTTCTATGACAAGCAGTGGGCGCGACTAAACTTCTATCGCGGCTGTATCCTGGAAGGTTTGGGACGCAAGGACGAAGCGCTGCAGGCCTACCGGGTGGCCAACGGCACACGCTATGCCAAGACGGCCGACGGACAGATTGAGGCGACGAACTACCTGACAGCTGCCCGCCGTTGGGACGAGGCCGCCGACAAGTTCAGCGTACTGGAACAGCAACTCGCCCGCTACGACATGAAGCTGACACTGGACAATATCCAGACCTATCTGTTGCCAAAATACCAGGCCAACGTGGGAGCCCACCGCATGGATTCTGCCGTAGCCGTCGGCACATGGATTTGCAACGTACTCGACTCAGCCATCGTTTGGGAGCGCAGAAACTCAGCCCAGGAACTGGCCACCATCTACGACCTCAAGCAGAAAGAGTCGGAATTCATGGAGCAAAAAGCTTTCCTACAGCATCAGCGTTTCCTGACGATTTTCTTCATGCTGCTACTCGTCATCATCGGACTGGGACTCTTCATCTTCTTCCGCCATCGTGCAGCAGTACGTTTGGAGAATGCCTTCCGACGGCTGGAGGTGGCCAATGCACGAGCTGAGGAATCGTCGCACATGAAGAGCAACTTCATCCAGCAGATATCGCACGAGATACGTACACCGCTGAATATCCTTTCCGGTTTCACGCAGGTCATCACCATGCCTGGCGAGGAACTCGACGACGACACGCGGGCTGAAGTCAACCGCCAGATTATGGAGAGCACTAACCGTATTACGGGACTGGTAAACAAAATGCTGGAGCTGTCGGACGCCAACAGTCAGACGGTCATCGAGCGCAACGACCAATTGTCGCCTGAACAGATGGCCGACGAAGCCGTCGATGCGTCAGGCATTGCCCAAGCCGGTCATCTGACATTCGACCTGCAGATGTCGCCCGAAGCAAAATCCATCGTATTGACAACGAACCACCATGCGGCGGTACGCGCTTTGTCGCTGCTGTTGGACAACGCCCGTAAATTTACGGCTCCTGCTGAGGCGCGACAGCATCAGGAATTAACAGGACCCATGAAGCATGCCACCCTGCGTATATCGGCAGACAATGGGCAGGTGCTCTTTACCATCGAGGACGACGGCATCGGTATTCCGCCGAACGAGGCCGACCACATCTTCGAGGAGTTCGTCCAGCTCGACGAGTACTACGACGGTACGGGCATCGGTCTGACGGTAGCCCGATCGCTCGCACGCCGTCTGGGTGGCGACATCCAGCTAGACGCGGACTTCACACCGGGAGCGCGCTTCGTGCTGACACTGCCCTACACGTCAACCACTGCTCAAAACTAATGACTCATATACATATGCAAAAAATACTCACTCTTGGAACAGTACTGTCGCTGGCACTTATCTTCCTTGCAGGATGTGCCCGTGAGAAGCCACGGCGTGCTGAGGCACTCATCGAGAAGGGCGACCTGAATGGCGAGGCCCTGCAGATCATCAACGACATCCGCAGCCGTGCCAAGCGTGACATCAGCGGCACATCGCTCATCAAGTATGCCAAGGACCAGTGCGACATCGCACTCTACGGCTCGTTCGCTACGAAGGACGACGCCCGCAAGGCCCTGCGCTGGGAGCGCCGCGTAGAACTGGCTATGGAAGGTCACCGCTTCTTCGACCTGCGTCGTTGGGGCTTGCTGTCGACAACCCTGAACAAGTATTTCGAGACCGAGGTTACCGACGAGTACGACGGACAGACCTATGCCCAGTACTATCGCAACGCCTTCTTCACACCCAATAAGAACGAGTATTTCCCCATCGCATCCAATCAGATGAACTACGTGCAGGGACTCTATCACCAGAACAAGGGCTACTAAGGCGGGCTTTGTCCTAAATGAGAAATGAGAAATGAGTAATGAGTAATTAATAGTAAGAATTATGAAATCAATATATAAATATTTCTGCGGTTTCTGCGCTTTCTGCGTGACATTGACATCTTGTCAGGACCGCGATCTCCCCGGTTCGGGTCAGATGCAACTCGCAAGTCCCGATGCCTCACAGATTACGGGTGCACTCACTGGTGATAACAAATACGATTATACCCTAACGTGGCCTCAGAGCAACAATGGTGCCATCATGCAGGTTGCAGTCTATAAGAACGGTACCCAGCAGCAGGCTCTCACCCCCGTTCAGGGTAACAGCTTCACACTCCGTAATCTGGAAACCAACCAGCTCTACGAGTTCCTCTTCAAATATGCCAACGAGGAAGCCCTCTCGAATGGTGTCATGACCAGCTTCACCCGTCCGGGTGCCAGTGCTCCCAGCGATTTGAAGTTCGAGCAGATCGATATCAACGACGATCAGCACGACCTGCAGGTAACGTGGAAGGCCAGCCCCGATGCTACCTCCTACATCCTGCAAATGGTAAATGGCGATAGTACCAGAATCATTAACGAGACCGTCACCGGTACTTCTTATATGCTGAAAGACGTCCAGATGAAGGAGCGCTGGGCGGCAACCCTCATTGCGCAGAACAACGACGGCCGCGCACTGCCCATCTTAGGTTCTGCCAAGATTGGTGGCAAGATTCCTGGTTTCCTCTCTGAATATGCTACTCCCGACGAGCTCATTGCCAATGGCGACGACGACGAAGCCTCAGCATGGCTGTGGTTCCACGAGACCTATCCGAAGGGTGAGTACATCTACTTCGGCAACATCAACAAGGTCGAGGACATCGCCGACTACCGCATGCTGTTCTGGCTCCGCGACCTGGAGACGGGTAATGCCGATGACATCTGGAACTTCTCAGACGTAGCACGCAACGCTGCTCCCTGCATCGAGCAATATGTGAAGAATGGCGGCAACCTGCTGCTCTGGTCGCATGCCGTGCCTTACATCGGTGCCATCAACCGCCTGCCGACTTCGCTGCTGCGTGGCGTAGGCAATGCCTTCGGTTGCGGCGTGGGTGGTTTCAACCCCGACGTCTGGAAGATGGGTGTCTGCGTCAACACAGGCTCGTTCTCGAAGGACTTCAGCACGCATCCCATCTATGCCGGCATACCCACCGAGAAGCTGAACGACCAGTGCTTTGCTGCCATTGCCTTCAAGGGTAAGGGTTGGACCGAGGACCACAACTGCCTATTCTTCGACATTCCCGCCAAGTTGACCGGTCTGGAGAATAATACCGAGGAGTGCTACACGTCGCTGACCGAGGAGTATGGCATCTATCCGCTCGGCACATGGGACAGCCAGGTGGCATGGGTCAGCCAGCTCAACAACTGGGAGGCCAAGGGTGCCGAGAAGGCTCCCGAGGGATTCCAGGAGGTTGCCGGTACCGTACTCTGCATCGGTAATGGCGGTTGCGAGTTCTCGATGAAGAACGAGGACGGCACACCCGACAAGAGCGCCACACCGAAGAACAACTCCTGCCAGTCGAACATCCTGAAGCTGGCTAAGAACAGCGTCGATTACCTGATGTCGATTTAATGAAGTTATTGCAAGTTTATTAATAGTTAGAATAAGTTAGTTAATTAGTAAAAAACATCTTTCGTAAATAGTTTTTTACCAAGGTAGAAGATTGTTTTTACACCAATCCGCCCGAGGCCGTGAGGTCCCGGGCGGATATTATTATAAAAAAGGTTGTACATAACGGCCGCAAGGGCGTGATGCAGTGTTAAAGATTATTATAATATAGTGATTCTAAGATGATAATTATGGGAAAATAATTATCTTTGCCATGTTGGTGTGTTTATAAAATGCACCTTATTGTTATTATAGTATTATTGTAATCGTATGCGGAAAACTGTAATTATATTGCTTGTGGCGACCTTGGCTCTGCTGACTTCTTGCACGGAGAGTGACAAGGTATACAAAATAGGTGTAGCACAGTGTTCAAAGGGTCCTTGGCGCGAGAAGGTGAACAAAGAGATGCTGGCTGCCCAACATCTGTATGAGCATGATGTCAAGGTGAGCATTGCCAATTCGGTGGACGACCCAGCATTGCAAGCTCGCCAGATAGACAGTCTGGCACGGACGGGCATCGACCTGATGGTGGTAGCGCCCTACGAGGATATCCAGATTATCAACGATGCCATAGCGCGTGTACTGAAAGCAGGTATCCCTGTCATCAGCTTCGATCGCAAGACCAGTGCAGATTATACGGCTTTTATTGGTGGCAACAACGTAGAGGCAGGTTTAATTGTGGGGCAATACATCGCTTCGATAGTCAGAGGTGAGAGATCAGAGGTAAGGAATCAGAAAGCACTGGTGATGGAGATTACGGGATTGCTGAGCAGCACACCGGCTCTGGAGCGCCATCGTGGTTTTGAGGAGGCTATGAAGGCGTTGCCCGAAGTGGAGTATATTTGTCAGAAAAGTGACTGGTCGAGCGACAGTGCCTGCTATTACGCCACTCAACTGATAGACTCACTACGGCAATCAGACCCAAGACGATTGGATTACACCTTCATCTTCTGCCATAACGACGGCATGGCTACAGGTGTTTACAAGGCTGTGGTTGAGCAAGGCGTAGAGGGACGTATCAAAATTTTGGGCATCGACGGTATGCCTTACGAGGGCTTGGAATATGTAAAACTGGGTCATCAGGTGGGTACCTATTACTATCCCACGCATGGTGAAAAGATTATCCGTCTAGCTCTTGACATTCTGACAGGGAAGCCCTTTGATCGGGAGAATCCACTATTAGGCTTTGTTGTAACCCCTGACAATGTGGATCTGGTAACAACGGAGGCCATAGAGTTGATGAGCCAGAACGACCATATGGTGACGATACACGACAAGCTGGAAGCCTATTTTGGTCTTTACAATACACAGCATAAAGTCTTAATAGGCAGTTTTGTGGCTATCGTCTTGTTAGTAGTGGCATTTGCAATGATGTGGCGGGCATATGTCCAGACACGTCGTACTATTCGTCAACGCCAAACACTGAACGAGGAAGAAACGCTGTTCTATACCAATCCCGACAGCCGGACCCTGCGACAAGTTTTTGAAACGCCCAAAGAGGAAATGCCCGCTCCTCGTTCGCAAGACGCTATTTTTGCTGAAACGCTGAATGAGGCTATCCGTAAGAATATGTCGAATCCCAACTTGAAAATGGACGATTTGGGCGATGAAATGGGACTAAGTCGTGTGCAATTGTATCGAAAAGTAAAGACAATAACAGGTCTGACACCAGTAGAATTGCTTCGAAAGATTCGATTGCAGCAAGGCTACGTGCTCCTGACGACGACAAACAAAACCGTGGCTGAAATAGCCTTCGAAGTGGGATTTAATACCCCAGGATACTTCTCAAAATGCTTTAAGGAGCAGTATGGAAGACTTCCAATGGACCTAAGATTGTAGAAAAATTGTATTGAACAAAACCGACTTAATAATAAACGATTGTTTCATGAATCATTTTTATTATCTATAGAACGATAATTTTTAAGCTTTTATGGTAGGTTAGCGTACTTTTGCAACAAAAATAAGAAACAAATGTACTAACCAAAAAGTAAAAGCAAATGAAACAAGTAAAAAGATTCTTACTCAGTTTCCTAGTTCTGCTGTCGTGTACTATTATGTACGCGCAAGGCGAAATCACAGGAACAGTGAACGACGCCATGGGACCAGTCATTGGTGCTACGGTGATGGAGAAGGGCACGACCAATGGTACCGTGACCGACTTCGACGGTAACTTTACTTTGAAGGTAGAAGCCGGCAAGACGCTGGTGTTCTCCTACATCGGTTATTTGTCACAGGAACTGCCTGCCAAAGACGGTATGGAAGTGTTGTTGAAGGAAGATGCACTGATGGTCGAGGAAGTGGTGGTAACAGGTTATACCAGCCAGCGCAAGGCCGACCTGACGGGTGCCGTCTCGACGGTGAGTCCTACGGATTTGGCTAAGCAGAATGAGAATAACCCCATCAAGGCCATGCAGGGTCGCGTGCCAGGCATGAATATTTCGGCCGATGGTAATCCTTCAGGTGCCGCCACCGTCCGTATTCGTGGTATTGGAACGCTGAATGACAATGACCCGCTGTACATCATTGACGGTGTACCCACGAAGGCGGGTATGCATGAGTTGAATGGTAACGATATTGAGTCGATCCAGGTTTTGAAGGATGCCGCCTCGGCCAGTATCTATGGTTCACGTGCTGCCAATGGTGTGATTATCATTACCACCAAGAAAGGTAAGGAGGGTAAGGTTAAGGTAAACTTCGATGCCAGCGTAGCAGCCTCTTTTTATAAGAATAAGATTGAGACGATGAATGCCTCGGAATGGGGACGCGCCTACTGGCAGGCTTCCGTAAACGACGGTTTGAACCCCAACAACAACAATCTGGGTTACAACTTCGACTGGAGCTACGACAAGAACGGCAACCCCATATTGAATGGGCTTTCGATGAATATGTTCCTCGACGAGAATGCTACAGTACGTACAGGTGATACCGACTGGTTTGATGAAATTACCCGTACGGGCATCGTCCAGCAGTACAACCTGTCGGTCAGCAATGGTTCTGAGAAGGGCCACTCTTTCTTCTCGATAGGCTATTACGATAATCTCGGTACCATCAAGGACACTCAGTTCAACCGTCTGTCGGCCCGTGCCAATAGCGAGTATAAGCTGTTTGACGGCTTGGTAAGCATTGGTGAGAACTTCACCATCAACCGTACGAAGGGTACGGATGCTCCTGGCGGTATTCTGGAGAATGCCCTGGAGTTTAACCCCAACTTCCCTATCTATGCAGAGAATGGCGAGTTCGCACAGGCTTTGGGTGCTTATTCAGAGCGCGAGAACCCGCTGAGCCTTTTATATAATAATAAGGATAATGAATACACCCAGTGGCGTGCATTCGGTGACGTACACCTGAGCATTACACCGCTGAAGAACTTCACCATCCGCACCACTTTGGGTATGGATTACAGCCAGAAGCAGCAGCGTTTCTTCACCTACCCCATAGCCAATGGTAAGGTGATGCGTACCGAGTCGGCTGCTGAGAGCAAACAGGAGCACTGGATGCGCTGGATGTGGAACGCCATTGCAACCTACAATCTGGAGATTGGCAAACATCGTGCTGATGCCATGGTAGGTATGGAGATCAATCGTCAGGACTATAACTGGAATAGTTCCAAGCGTTACGAAATGGGTATTCTGAATACCGACTATATGTGGCCGTCAGCTGGTACTGGTCGTCAGTTGGCTGAGGGTTCCGGTGACGGTTTCTCACTGGTATCATTCTTCGGAAAAGTAAACTACACTTATGCCGACAAGTATCTGGCATCGCTGACCATACGTCGCGACGGTTCGAGCCGCTTTGGTCATAACAATCAGTATGGTACGTTCCCCTCGGTAAGTACTGGTTGGAGAATCAGTGAGGAGAATTTCATGAAAGACATCAAGTGGCTGGACAACCTGAAGTTCCGCTACTCTTGGGGACAGACTGGTAACCAGGAAATCTCGAACACCGCCCGTTACACCCTTTACGAGGCCGTAGTTACTACCGGTCTTTGGGGAAGTGGCCAGGCTGGTACTTCTTATGACATTGCCGGCAGCAATGGCGGTTATGCACTCAACAACGGTTATGTACGTACACAGCGTGGCAATGAGGATATCAAGTGGGAAACCACTACCCAGCATAACGTTGGTTTTGACTATGGTCTGTTGCACAACGAGATTTACGGTAGCTTCGACTGGTTCCATAAGCTGACAAGCGACATCCTATTGCCCATGGAAGGTATCGGCGCAATGGGTGAAGGTGCCATGCAGTGGATCAATGCCGGTGAGATGAAGAACATCGGTTGGGAGCTGTCGGTAGGCTATCGCCATAAGCTGGCAAACGGCCTATCGTGGGACGTGAATGGCAACATCAGCCGCTACACCAACGAGATTACCAAACTGCCTGCAACGGTGGCTGCCAACGGTAAATTCGGCGGTAACGGTGTGAAGAGCGTCATTGGTCATCCCATGGGTGCACAGGTAGGCTATATTGCCGACGGCATTTTCAAGAGTCAGGAAGAGATTGACAACCACGCCACACAGGAGGGTGCTGGCCTGGGACGTATCCGCTACAAGGATCTCAACGGAGACGGCAAGATTACTGAGGCCGACCAGGACTGGATATATGATCCGACACCCGACTTTACATGGGGTCTTAACGTCTATCTGGAGTACAAGAACTTCGACTTCACCATGTTCTGGCAGGGTGTGCAGGGAGTTGATGTCGACTGCCGCGGCTTCAAGTCGCAGACTGACTTCTGGGCTAACAACAATATCAATGTACCTTATCTGAACAAAGGTGTCCGCGTGCTCGATGCATGGAGCCCCACCAATCCTGACAGTAATATTCCCGCACTGACGACAACCGACTCGAATAACGAGGGACGAGTATCGTCATACTATATCGAAAACGGTTCGTTCATCAAGTTGCGTACTATCCAGTTAGGCTATAACGTTCCAAAGGCCTTCTCTGACAAGTTACGCATGGATCGTATCCGACTCTATGTTTCTGCCCAGAACCTGGTGACTATCAAGAGCAAAAACTTCTCAGGCGTAGACCCCGAGAATCCGGGATTTGGCTATCCTATTCCTCTGAACATGACATTCGGTCTGAACGTGAATTTCTAATTGAAAATTGAGAATTGAAAATTGAAAATTATGATTACCAAGATATATAAAACAATATGTGTCCTCATCTGTGGCATGATGTTCACAGCATGTTCTGACTTTTTAGAGGAGCAGGTGCCTCAGGCTACGCTGACTCAGGATGAAGTAAAGGATGCCAAGTATATTGACAATGTGATTATTTCTGCATATGCAGGTCTGGTGTCCATCGAAGATATGAATGCATCGTTCTCGCTGTGGAACTATGACACCCGCTCTGACGATACCTACGTGGGAGGTGCCAACGCCAGCGACGGCGGTCCGTTCCACAACTTGGAGAAGGAAGTGGGTATCAGCACTACCGACTGGCCCTTTGCCTCTATCTGGGGAAAGATGTATAACTACCTGTCACGTGTATCCCTCTCTTTGGACGTGTTGCTGACAGCTGATCAGAGTGACTCGAAGATTCAACAGCGTACGGCAGAGATGAAGTTCCTGCGTGCCTATGGACATTTCCAGTTGAAGCGCTTGTTCAAGAAGATTCCTTTTGTCAACAAGCCAAATATGCAGGAAGAAGACTATAATAATCTCTCGAACACGGAGTATACCAACGACGAAGGTTGGCAACAGATTATCAACGATTTGGAAGAGGCCTATGCCGTGCTGCCCGTAACGCAGAAGGAGAAGGGTCGTCCCACCAAGGCTGCCGCTGCTGCCTTCTTGGCTAAGGTTTATCTCTATAAGGCTTATCATCAGGACGATGTAAACAGCAATCAGGTAACCAGCATCAATGAAGACGATCTGCGGAAAGTGGTTGACTACACCAATCCCTCTATCTATACCGCAGCAGGCTTCGGACTGGAGAGCGACCTGCACAACCTGTTCCGTCCTGAGGAGCAGTACGAAAATGGTCAGGAAAGCCTCTGGGCTATCCAGTATTCCAAGAACGACGGTACGGAATATGGTAACTTGAATTTCTCATATCGTCTGATTGTTCCCTGTATTCCAAAGGTTCATGACTCTGGCTGTGACTTCTACAAGCCTTCACACAATCTGGTAAATGCCTACCGCACCAACAGCGACGGTCTGCCCATGCTCGACGACTTCGCTTCGGTTGACTACAAGGTTGGCTCGAACGAGACCGTTGATCCCCGCCTCTTCGTGACAGTAGGTGTGCCCGGTACTCCTTATATGTTCAATACCGCATACATGATGAGCGAAAGTAACACATGGAGCCGCTCTGGTGGTGATTACGGCTACTTCGTTTCGCTGAAACAGAATGTAGATCCCGATTTGTCTAACGTCTATCTCTTCAACTGCGATAACCAGTGGGCTTCGCCGATGAATCGCGTAGTGCTGCGCTATGCCGACGTACTGCTGATGCGTGCTGAGGCACAGGCTCAGCTGAACAATACCGCAGATGCCATCACACTTGTCAATCAGGTTCGCCAGCGTGCTGCCGGTATGATGACGAACAGCATCGTTTCGGGCTACCCCAATAAGTATGGTGTACGCTATGCAGTAGGTAAATACAACGGTACTTATAGCAAGGATCAGGCCATGAAGATTGTCAAGATGGAGCGTCGCCTGGAGTTGGCCATGGAGTGTGAGCGTTTCTTCGACCTCGTGCGCTGGGGTGATGCTGCCACTGTCATCAACAAGTTTTATACCGACGAGAGCGAGACGATGAACTTCCTGAAGGGTTCTTCCTTCACGGCAAACAAGAATGAGTATCTGCCTATTCCTTACGAGCAGATTGCCGCCTCTAACGGACACTATACGCAGAACTGCGGACAGTGGTAATTGCGGGCTTCGCCCTAAATAATAAATAATAAATAAAAAAGAAAAGTTATGAATACCATTATAAGAAAAGAATATAGAAGTCCGAAGGGTTTTATATTTTATATTTTATATTTTATATTTAGCATGACGCTTGTGTCATGCGCCGACGATGACCGTACGGGCAGCATCAATGTCAGCGGTGAATGTCTGGTTCAGGAGTTCGTACTTAACGGACAATACCCGGCTACCATCAACACCGAGAAACGACTCATCAAGGTGAAGGTGCCTGTAGACTACGACCAGAAGAATGACATGGAGATTACCAGCCTCACGATTTCTGCAGGTGCAAAGAGTAACTTGAAGGTCGGTGACCATATTAACCTCGTTGCAGACAAGACTTTGCACGTCACTAATGGCGACCTCGTCATGGACTACCAAGTGGCTGTTCGCAACGATGAGGCCATCATGAAACTCTTCCTTTTAGAGGGAGTGAAAGGCGCCATCAATCAGGATGACAAAACCGTAACAGTATCTGTAACTGCCAACAGCGGTATCGATCTTGCCAATGCCACTTTCGAGGTAGAGTGCAGTGAGGATGCCACATGCAGTCCTGCCAGCGGTACAAGGGGAAACTTCACAGAGCCTTTCCAGATCACCCTGACAGACAACACAGCTACGAACACTTATACCGTCTATGCCATCATGATTGACAAACCTAAGGCGCTGTTTGTGGGCGAGGCTGAGAACATCGAGATGCTTAACGATGAGGAGAAGGCTGCCGCCAAATGGCTCACAGGTAATATTACGGGTTCTGCCTACGCTTCATGGAGCGACGTGGCAAGTGGCAATGTATCGCTCGACGAGTGTAAGTTTGTATTCTTCCATCGCCATTGTCCTTCATACGGCACTTATAATGGCTTCGTAGAAGCAGAGAAGGCTGCCATGTCGGCACTGGCCAAAATGAAGGAATGCTGGAAGCGTGGCGTAGGCTTCGTTTTGGGACGCTCAGCTGTAAATTTCGCTATTGCTTTGGGTGCTATGCCGGAGGATGCCTTCCCCAACAATGTATGGGGCGGCGGAGGCGGTGAAGGCTCCGATGTAATGGGTGACGACCCCTGGCACTTCTACGCCTACGATATCACACATCCGTTGTGGAAGAATCTGAAGACTTATCCTGGTGCTCCTGAGAATGCCATTTATACGCTCGACAAGGACTACACCATCTGTAACACCACGTCGCAGTACGGATTCTGGGGCGACTACGAAGGTCGCGAGGCTGCCGTTGAGGCTAAGACCGGTGGACGTGCCCTGATTGGCGACAATAGCGTATCCGGATGGGAACTGAAGGCTGCTGACGGAGAATATGGTAAGGGTGGTGTCATCTGTTTCGGTTCAGGACTATTCGACTGGAACTCTCCTACACCTTATGTGTCGAACTATCACGATAACATGGGAACCATCATGATGAATGCCTACCACTATCTGACGGGAGAGTAAAATAATAAATTAGAAATTAGTAATTAGAAATTAGAAATTATGATTACCAAGATTAATAAAATATTCGCAGTTTGTTTCGTATGCTTCGGCATGAGTGCTGCCCTTACAGCTTGCTCAAGCGATGATGACATTATCGGCGATCCCGCCAAGGACTGGGCAGGAACCACCACAAACTTCATCCCCACCGATGAGACAGGTTTCTCTACCTATTATACACCCGCTGTCGGACGCTGCGGTGACCCCATGCCGTTCTACGACCAGAAGGCTGGCGAGTTCAAAGTGCTCTATTTGCAGGAGTATATCAACAACATGTCCTACCGTTTCCATCCCATTTGGGGCGTGTCAACCACTGACGGCTGCAACTACCAGTCATTAGGAGAAGTGCTGCCTGTAGGTGCCAACGATTACCAGCAGGATGCTGCTTTGGGTACAGGATGCTGTTACTACAACGAGAAAGACGGCCTTTATTACATCTATTATACAGGCCATAACACCAATGCCAAGTATACAGAAGCTGTGATGCGTGCAACATCTTCCGATTTCAAGACTTGGACGCGCGACGAGCTGTGGCAGCTCAACGGCCCCGACTTCGGTTACTCTGGCGTTGACTTCCGCGACCCGCAGATTTTTGTGGCCGAAGATGGCCTCTACCACATGGTCATCAGTACCCGTCCTGTCAATGGCGGTGACCCGAAGTTTGCCGAGTTCACTTCCAGCGACATGAAGACTTGGAATCACGCAGGCCATTTCAATATGATCTGGGACCGTATGCTCGAATGTCCTGACATCTTCAAGATGGGCAACTACTGGTATCTGGTTTATAGCGAGAGCTACAAGGCTTCATGGAGTCGTAAGGTGAAGTACATGATGGCCACATCGTGGGAGGCGCTGAAAGCCTGCTTCAACAATCCGGGCGCCAACTGGCCAAAGGACGGCAAAGAAGGCATTCTCGACAGCCGCGGCTTCTATGCCGGCAAGACCGCCTCGAACGGCACTGACCGCCTGATCTGGGGCTGGTGTCCGTTCCGTTCGGGTAGCAATATCCACGACATGAATATCAACGTAGGTGCTGGCGACGGCAACGAGCCTAACTGGTCGGGTGCGCTGGTGTGTCACAAAATTATCCAGCACAGCGATGGTACGCTCACTGTTGGCGAGGTTCCCGCTATGGCAGGCAAATACAATCAGGAACAGAATCTGAACGTGATGGCCTCGAATGGCTATAGCAATGGTACGCTGACGGGCGACGATGCCTACGTACTCTACAACCGCCTGGGTACTCACAACCACATCTCGCTGACCGTCAAGACTTCCAACAACTGGGATAAGTTCGGCATTTCACTCGTTCGCGGCACTGACCCAGACTACTACTACACGATGGTCTTTAATCCAGAGAACGAGAACTGGCGTAAAGTGAATTTCGAGCAGGAGGGCTACCGCATTGAAAAACAGCTTAACGAAAAAGGCGAAGAAGTGGAAGTGAAAGTCTATGGCAAGGGCTTCGTTGAAGGTATCGACAGCTATGGTTTCGACCGTCCGTCGGACAATACCTATAAGATTGACATCTATACCGACAACAGCGTCATGGTAATGTACGTTAACGACAACGTCTGCTACACCAACCGCATCTACGGTATACAGAAAAACTGCTGGAGCATCAACAACTATGGTGGCAACATCACTGTCAGCGACGTAAAAGTAAGTCAATATTAACATTAAAAGAAATACAAGTTATGAAAAAGATATTATTATTTATGTTCATGATAGCAAGTACCATTGCCTCAGCTACCGATCTGTGGGAAGGTACCCATGCAGTAAAGTGGGACAACACCTTAAATATTGAGGCCGCTAAGTTCGCAGAGGCACAGATAGGACAGAAAATCGTCATCGAGTTTACAAACGCTACGGGAGAAGTCATCGAGCTTCACAGCAACGGAGGCATGTTGCCTGGTACACGATATGCGCACTTCCTCTTTGCCGATCAAAGTTCAATGGAGGTATTCATCACTCCAGGCATGCTTGCACGTCTGAAGGAGTCTGGAATGGAAATCTGCGGCACTGGCTTTACGGCCACCAAGGTATGGTATGGCGACGGCAAGGAGAATGTCGACGACAACACCATTTGGACGGGCTTTTTCTGGATGGACGAGTGGAGCACCTTAGAGGTGGCAAAGACTTCGTTCGACGGCATCAACTGGAGCGACTACAAGGCTATCCGCTTCTATTCGGAAGCAAATCGCACCAACTACGTCATTAATGTGCTCACAAAATGGGGTGATGGTGGCAAGTTGGGCGACCAGACTACAATGACCATGACTGACGAGTATGCTGAACTCAGCCTTGAGAACATCGATATGGCTGCAAAACTGGCTGATGTCGACAGACTCATGGTTCAGTGCAACAAAGAAGGCGGCGATCCCTTCAATTTTACCGCTATTGTACTCGTCAAGAAAAACGGTACGGGCATCGGAGTAGTTGAAAGTTCAAAATTCAAAGTTGAAAGTTCTGAGCTTTATAACCTCGCTGGCCAGCTTGTACAGAATCCGGGTAAGGGACTCTACATCGTCAATGGCAAAAAGATAATAATGAAATAGTTAGTAGTTTTTGGTTCCGCCCGAGGCCGTGAGGTCCCGGGCGGATTCTTTTTAAGTTCTTCAATAAATCATACTCATCTCTCCCTAAACCACTGGGAACGCCTTTGTAGAAAGGGGGCTGAGCACGGGAGAGATGTTTTCAATCTCTCCCATATCTCTCCCGTCATCTCTCCCATCGACCCTCACGCTGCTCGAAGCGGTACCACTTTGTAATAGGCTACATGCGAATGCTCCTTGTGTTCGAAGCCAAGGGCAGAGATGGTCTTGCCCAGACGAACCCTGTTGCCAATGGTGTTCTGCAGCGTCGGATAGTCCTTCTTCATGATGTCAATCATCTGGTCGCAGTTCATGGTCTTGACCACTTCGCCTTCATGCGGCTGACGGAAACAAGCAACGAACATCTCGCCAAGGTCTTTCTTCTCCATGAAGTCCTGATTCAGTTGCTGAATACGGGCCACCTCGTCGTTGTTGAACCAGTAGGGAGCTTTCTGTTCTCGTAACTCATAAACCACTTGCGCATAAAGCTGCCCATAGTCAATGTCACCCGTATTGTCGATGAGCTGTCCATCCGGTATCAGAATGCAGATGTAACGACGCGAGCCTGTGACATCCTTCAGCGGATGACGATTGTTGGTGGTGGCTACGAACGACGCGAATCGTGGGCGATCCTCCTGAGTACGTCCAAAAATGGGGCGACCATTCACCTTGCTGACAGACAATGTCTGCTTCAGCGATGACTGCTGAGAGGGACGGATAGCCTCCAACTCGTCGAGGTTGACAAAGAGATTATTCGTCAGAGCCATATCCTTATCGAACTTATTCGACAGGTTCAGATGGTCCAGATAATACTCTCGCAACGCTGGTGGTAGCAGCCGACGCACGAAAGTGGTCTTACCACAGCCCTGAGCTCCGATGAACGTGGGCACACACTCGTTTCCGTGCAGCATGTCCATCTGCAACCAATGTGCTACGGCAGAGCGCAGCCAGATGGTGAGATAGTTCAGCTGTTCAGATGTAACACCTGGAATGCGACTGAAAACCTTGGCAATGTGGTTCTGACCGTCCCAAGCAGGCAGGCTCTTCAGAAATGCCTGCACAGGATTATGTTCAGGCACCTCCTCCGACTGCACATACTCCGTAATCTCTGTCTTGGGACTTCCCTTTTCCAGCACCTGTTCGCGCTTGGCACGAATGATGATGCTGTTCAGGGCAGCTGGCGTCAGAGGTCGATAATACAAATCTGCCTCAAAAGAGGCGCACGAGAGATTGTCGCCTTGCTCGACAGTATTGCCGTCAGCCTTTTTATCAGCCTTCGGCAGAACCGCAAACTCAACCTTCCCGTTAAGGATGTTTCGACGGAAACGGTAGTTTGCCATCAGGAACTGCTCAATGACAAGCATTCCTTCCTGAGAGGCTCCTAGAGTCCCTACAGGCAAAAGTTCACACTTCTCCATATATATAGTTTCAAATGTCTAGTCCTACTCCTTAGAGCTATTTCCTTAGTGATATTAGCGTGCTTTTCACAGCGGGCTTTTAGTATGCAATGTTTTTCACTATTTTGACTTTGCAAAGGTACAAAAAATAATTGAGGTTTGCAAATATTTCGCCCAAAAATCGTCAATTATTTGCAAGTTTAATTCCCAATTTTTCACCTTTATAAAAAATATCGGCAAGAGAGGAAAGACAACGGGAGTGATGATGGGAGAGATCATGGGAGAGATCGAGGGAGAGATGCAACATCCAAGTCACCTTTAAATAAAGGCATTCCGAAGGGTTGACGGGAGAAATGAGGGACTTTTCAAATAACCAGTTCTTATTTTCAAATAAGGTGCCTTTAATTTTCAATACTCGGCACTTATTCTGCAATACTTGCCCCTTATTATTCCCACCTTGGGAACAAAACATTCCCACCTTGGGAATAAATTGTTCCCAGCCTGGGAATAAAGTCTCCGCCCCTGGCAAAGCGGCCTCTCGCTAGTAGACACTTAAGACGCCTCCTAATTACACATAATTTGAAAGTTGTCGATTATTTTTTTGGGAAGTATCTCAAAAAATCCGTATATTTGCAGCATCAAATAGTGAGTAATATGACGAAGGCTACAGTAATAAGTAACATCAAGGAGGTCGCTGGCAAGACGTTGCCGGCCAATTCTTCGTTGTTGCTTTACGGCTCACGGGCCCGTGGTGACAACCGTCCTGACAGCGACTGGGACTTGCTGATATTGCTCGACAAGCCGAGCTTGACCTTCAAGGATTACGATTATGGTTATCCGTTAACCGAGTTGGGTTGGGAAATCAACGAGGAGATCAATGCGCAAGTCTATTCTAAAAAGGAATGGGCCGACTACCATTTCACCCCATTCTACAAGAATGTTGAACACGACAAAATAGTACTGCTATAATAACCTTCAGAGACTTCGCGAAAAGAGTGATTACAACTGCTTTTTCGACGTGTCGGAACAGGACATTGTTGACGGTATCGCCATTGCTGCAGACTTTATCAAGGCGATAGAGAAGCTAATCAGCGAAAAGAACAAATAAGTATCGTGGGGTCAACCCCTTGATACACACAGCGGAACCGCCCCCTTTGTTTTTACACATTTCTCGTAAAATGCAAATAAACGAGCAATAAAGTATCATTGTTTTTGGATTATTTGTCGTACCTTTGCAGCCGGATGTGATATATATACTATTAACTAACAAGTAACTTATGAAAAAACTGTTATTATCGATGCTGGTAGCACTGATGTCGCTCACGGCAAGTTCCAGAACCGTCTGGACAGGTTCCAAGGCCGTTGGATGGGACGACTCGTTTGTATTGACAACCGAGCAATTGGGCTCTATCAAGGCTGGCGACTGCTTTGTGTTTACTTTTGAAGTGACCGACGCTAACAACTGGCCCCAGTTCCGTATTGAGGACCTCAGCTACAACGTGTTGGCCAATTCGGCCCTGACTGCCGGCATGACGACATCGAAGATTTATGCCACACAAGCACTGGTCGAAGGCATTGCCTCGGGTGCCAAGATTCGGGGTACTGGATGCACCATGACGAAGATAGAACTCGAAGAAGGCGATGGCGGCGACTACAGCCATGCTGTCTGGATTGGCGAAACGGTGGTTGGCAACTGGACGGGGTTCCAGATTGATGCCAATGCGTTCAAGAATGCTGCCGTAGGTCAGCTGCTGCGCATCAAATTCACAGATTTGGGTGCGGGAGCCCTCCTGTCGCTTCGCAACCCTGACGGTTGGGTACAACTGCCTGATGCTGAAAACGTAACGATAGCCGGCACCAAGCACGACTTCACCATAACTGCCGACATGCTGGCCGTTTTAAAGAACAAGGGCCTGATAGTCGGTGGCGTCAACTTCACATGTACCGCTGTAGAATTATGGGACGGCTCGGACGTGAAGACGCTGACACTCCATGTTCCCGTCACCGGCGGCTGGGTGTTCACAGATGCCGTGCCAAGTTTCACCATCAAGATAACAAACCCCTATAACGAGGCTGTCACGGCGAACGCTGTAGTGGACATCGCTACCGACAAGATGGTCCCCGTGACAAAAACAACGAAGAGCCAGGAGATTGCTGCAAACAGCACTGCCGACTTCGTGTTGACCTTCGACGCCATGCCTGCTGCCGGCATCTACCATGCTACAGCAACAGTCAACGAAGACTTGGCACGCGGTTTCTTCTTTGCCGTAAAACCTACGGAGGTTGTCTCTGCCCCCGACAAGCAGAGCGATTTCGACAGTTTCTGGCAGGCCGCCCAGACGCAACTGGAGCAGGTGGAAACCTCCGACCAACCCGTTCTGACAGAGATTACGTCAAAAAGCACCAGCAAACGTAAGGTGTACCTCGTCGAGTTCAAGTCAGTGGCCGACGGCCCCAGCGGAGACGCTGTCACCGTTCGTGGCTACTATTGTGAGCCGCAGGACGGCCAGAAACATCCCGTCATCATGCACTTTCTGGGCTACGACTCGGGCTATGCTCCAGGAGGTCAGGACAACATACCATATTGTCCTGGTGGCAACGACAACCCAGAGTATGCCGAATTCTATCTCTCTACTCGCGGACAGAGCATAAACAACCGTCCGGCAGCAGGGCGCGCCGATGGCATCAACCGCGACTTTACCAACGACTACGGAGACTGGTTTGCCTATCAATTCGGCAACAAGGACAGTTACTACTATCGGGGAGCTTATATGGATTGTGTGCGTGCCATCGATTTCATGGCAACGTGCCCCACCAGCGACATGGACAATCTCTTTGCCGAGGGACAGAGCCAGGGCGGCGCACTCACGGTGGCTGCAGCGGCACTGAGCGGACACCCCTTCAAGGCCATTGCCCCTGCCATCACCTTCCTGGGCGATTTCCCCGACTACTTCGAACTGGCCAGCTGGCCGGCTTCGGTTGCCTACGCCAACAAAGGCACGATGACCGATGCAGAGATGTTTGCTTTCCTCTCCTACTACGACACGAAGAACCTGGCCACGCGCATCTCATGTCCCGTCATTACCAGCATTAGCCTGCAGGACAACGTATGCCCGCCGCATACCAATCTGGCACCTTACAACAACCTTCTGACACCAGTTGCCGACAAACAGCTTGTCATCAACCCCGAGTTGCAGCACCAGGTGAATTACAGCGGAGCAGATAACTGGTACACGGTATATATGAATTTCTTCAAGAAGTACGAGTCTACCACGGGTATTCGTGAAGTGCTGCCAAACGCTGTTCCCCAGAATTCCGCCTTCTACGACCTGCAGGGCCGTCGGTTGTCGAAGCCCGCGCGTGGTATCTATATCCACAATGGCCGCAAGGTCGTAATGAAGTGATGCCATCAAAAAAAATATCGAAAAAACGTCTCCTGTATTCGCCATAATACAGGAGATTTTTGTATCTTTGCAGGCGAAAATGATGTAAGTGCCTATAAATGAAACTATGGTAGAGAAAGAAAATGCTATTTACGACGCGCGCCAGCTGGGTATGCCCCGCATGATGATACTGGGCGTGCAACACTTGTTTGCTATGTTCGGAGCAACGGTGCTGGTGCCGCTGCTTACGGGTTTGGACGTTTCCGTAACGTTGCTGTTTGCAGGTATCGGAACGCTGATTTTCCACTTCGTTTCCAAGTGGAATGTGCCCGCCTTCCTGGGCTCTTCGTTTGCCTTTCTGGGAGGCTATGCCTCGGTGAAGGAGATGGGCGTCGCGCAAGGACTCTCCGAAACGTTGGCGCTGGACTATGCCTGTCTGGGCGTAGCGTGTGCCGGACTGATGTATTTCGTCATGGCGGCACTGATCAGGTCGTTTGGCGTGAAGAAGATTCTGCAGTATTTCCCACCTGTCGTCACGGGTCCTATCGTCATTGCCATCGGACTGGTGCTGTCGGGATCGGCTATTGCCAACTGTCAGACCAACTGGCTGCTGGCCATCCTGTCGATTGTAACTGTCATCGTGGCGTCCATCTGGGGCAAAGGCATCATCAAGATTATCCCCGTGTTGCTGGGTGTCATCGTGTCGTATGTCATTGCTGCCTGCTTGGGCGAGGTCGACTTCTCGCCTCTTGGCGACGCTGCTTGGGTAGGCTTCCCGATAGAAAAGGACCACACCATTCTGGCTGTGTTTGAAGACGGCAACACGTCGCTGATGCTGTCGACTATTCTGGCCGTCATGCCTATTGCCTTTGCAACGATTATGGAGCACATCGGCGACATGTTCGCCATCAGTTCTACCGTAGGCAAGGACTACCTCTCTGAGCCCGGCCTGCACCGCACGCTGACGGGCGACGGTGTGGCAACAGCGGTGGCATCCATCTTCGGTGCACCAGCCAACACCACTTACGGTGAGAATACGGGAGTGCTGAACCTGACCAAGGTGTTCGACCCGAAGGTAATACGCATTGCAGCCTGTCTGGCTATCATTCTGGCCTTCTGTCCTAAGTTTGCCTGTCTGGTACAATTGATGCCTGCTGCCACCATCGGTGGTGTGAGCCTCATCCTGTATGGCATGATTTCTGCCGTTGGTGTGCGCAATCTGGTCGAGGAGAAGGTCGACCTGAAGAGTTCGCGCAACGTGTTTGTCGCAGCACTCATACTGGTGCTGGCCATCGGTGTGAAATATGGTGCCAACGACGACATTGCCCTGGGACCCATCCATCTGTCGGGTCTGGCCATTGCTGCCATCGTGGGCATCCTGCTGAATGCCGTTATGCCCGACAAGTTGGGCATGAAGGTGAAATCGTTCAAGGGAAAAGAAAAGGCTTAACGAAATCTTTCAGCGTTCATTGCTGATAAAAATCGTGCCCAATTAAACAATAATTTTCGTTCATTGCACGAAAAATACGTGCAATGAACGTTTTTTTTTAGTCTTTGTATCATTATTTATAGGGGGTAAAAGAGAAAAAGCGTAATTTTGCAACCAGAAATTTCGTATAACTAAAAATATTAATGAAAATGAAAAAGGTATTATTGACTATGCTGACCGCGCTGCTGGCGATGACGGGAGCATCGGCACAGGAGAAGCCAAAGGTGTTGGGCAAGAGCCACGCCATGCAAAGGGTAGAGGTCAGAAACCGCTATCTGCTCTTACCAGTACAGGAGCGCGAAGAAAATGCCAACATCCGCGTGATTATGGCAGGACAGCAGGTGCAGTCGCTGAACGTGCGCCTGGCAGTGGACAAGGTGGACTACTATGTTCCCCTGGACATTCAGCGTTTTGGTACGAAGGAACTGCTGCTGGACATCACATTCTACGGCGATCGCCGCTTTACGGGTGCTATGAAAGATTTCCTCTGCTGGCGCGAAATGAAGCAGGGCGATGAGTTTGATACGGCAAACCGCGAACGGTTCCGCCCAAAGTACCACCACACACCTGTGTATGGTTGGATGAACGACCCCAATGGCATGTTCTATAAAGATGGTGTCTACCACCTGTATTACCAGTGGAACCCCTACGGATCGATGTGGGAGAATATGACGTGGGGCCATTCGACGTCGAAAGACCTGATTCACTGGGAGGCACAACCTACCGCCATTGAAGCCGACGCACTGGGAACTATTTTCAGCGGTTCGTGCGTTGTAGATAAAAAGAATAATCAAGTCGTAGCGTTCTATACTTCGGCAGGCAGCAGTCAGACGCAGTCGATGGCTGTGTCGAAGGATAACGGTATGACCTTCGAGAAATATGCCGGCAACCCCGTATTGGTGAGTACGGAAGAGGATTTCCGCGACCCCAAAGCTTTCTGGAATCCAGAAATCCAGAAGTGGAACCTGATTCTGGCCGTTGGTCAGGAGATGCGTATCTATACATCGACGAACCTGAAGGACTGGACGTACGAGAGTTCGTTTGGCAAGGGCTATGGCTGTCATGATGGCGTATGGGAGTGTCCCGACCTGATGAAGCTGCAGGTGCGTGGTACCGACAAGCAGAAATGGATGCTCATTTGTAACATCAATCCTGGCGGACCGTTTGGCGGCAGTGCCACACAATACTTTATTGGTGAGTTCAACGGTAGGAAGTTCACCTGTGACCACCAAGACACCCGCTGGATGGACTACGGCAAGGACCACTATGCCACCGTGACCTTCGATAATGCACCTGATGGGCGCAAAATTGCGCTGGCATGGATGTCGAACTGGCAGTATGCCAACCAGGTTCCTACGAAGCAGTTCCGCAGTGCCAACTCGGTGCCTCGCGACCTGGGACTGTTTGAATACAATGGTGAGACGTACTGCAGTGTGACACCTTCGAAGGAACTGCTGACGCTGCGCGGCAAGACTGCCAGCAAACTGCCACAGGCCGGTGAGGTGGTGGTAGACCTGAAAGGCACGACGGAGATTACGCTGTCGAACGCATTGGGCGAGCAGGTGGTGATGCGCTATGATGCCGAGAAGCACACCTTCTCGATGGACCGCACGCGCAGCTATGCCAGCTTCAGCGAAGCATTCCCCATCAACACGGTAGCGCCCACGTATGGCGATATCCAGCAGCTGCGCATCTTCATCGACCACTGCTCGATAGAAGCTTTCGATGCCGACGGCAAGATGGCAATGACCAACCTGGTGTTCCCCACGGAGCCTTACAACCAGATTAAAGTGACCAACAAAGCAAAAGTAACTATTTATCCTTTCTAAGATGATGACTCATAATAGCAACAAATCGATTTTCCTGATTCCCGTAATGCTCTGCTTCTTCTGCATGGGCTTCGTGGATCTGGTGGGCATTGCCTCGAACTATGTCAAGGCCGATCTGGGTCTGAGCGACTCTGTGGCCAACGTGTTCCCCTCGCTGGTGTTCTTCTGGTTCCTGATTTTCAGCGTTCCCACGGGTATGCTGATGAACAAAATCGGACGCAAAAATACCGTACTGCTCTCGCTGGTGGTGACTGTCGTGTCGCTGCTCATTCCGCTGTTGGGCAACTCGTTTGCCATCATGTTGGTAGCCTTCTCGCTGCTGGGCATCGGCAACGCCCTGATGCAGACCAGCATCAACCCGCTGGCTATGCTGATCATCGGCGACAAAAATCTGGCATCGACGCTGACCTTCGGACAGTTTGTCAAGGCCATCGCCTCGTTCCTCGCACCCTATCTGGCTATGTGGGGAGCCACGCAGGTAATGCCATCGTTCGGCTACGACTGGCGCGTGCTGTTCCTCGTCTATTTCGTCGTAGGTGTACTGGCTACGCTGTTGCTGTGGGCGACACCTATTGTTGAGGAGATTGGAGAGAAAAAAGAAGCAGGAAAAAGCGTTGGCGCTGAATTTGTCGATTGCTTCCGTTTGTTGGGCAAGCCCATCGTGTTGCTGTCGTTCTTGGCTATTATGTGCCATGTGGGCATTGACGTGGGTACGAACACCACAGCTCCGAAACTGTTGATGGAGCGTGTGGGCATGACGCTCAACGATGCTGCCTTTGCCACCTCGCTGTACTTCATCTTCCGTACCATCGGTGCGCTGACGGGATCGTTCTTCCTCCGTGTGATGAAGACACGTTGGTTCTTCATCTTCAGTGTCGTGCTGATGGTCACCTCGATGGCGCTGATGTTTGGTGGACAGTCGAAAACCATGCTCTACGTAGCTATTGCCTTGGTGGGCTACGGCAATTCGAACATCTTCTCGATGGCATTCTCGGAGGCGCTGCTTTCCGTGCCCGACAAGCAGAACGAGGTCTCGGGTCTGATGATTATGGGACTCTTTGGTGGTACCATATTCCCGCTCTTGATGGGCTTTGCCAGCGATGCCGTAGGTCAGGCTGGAGCAGTCATCATCATGGCCATCGGTGTCATCTACCTCTTTACTTATATTCCACAAGTTAAACATTAATGCGGCCTATGGCCTAAATAAGAAATAAAAAATAAGAAATAAAAATATTATGGCTAACAAACGTTATGTAGTAGGACTCGGCGAAGTCCTGTGGGACGTACTCCCCGAAGGCAAGAAACTGGGCGGTGCCCCTGCCAATTTCGCCTATCATGCAGGACAGTTTCTGGGTAACGACAACACCATCGCCATCAGTGCACTGGGCGAAGACAAACTGGCCGAGGAGACCATCGAGGCTTTGGAAGAGCATAGTCTGAAATATTTGCTGCCTAGGGTAAAATATCCTACAGGAACGGTACAGGTGACGCTCTCGGGCGACGGTATACCCGCCTATGAAATCAAGGAGAACGTAGCATGGGATAACATTCCCTATACCTCTGAGATTGCCGAGATTGCCAAGAATTGCCGTGCCGTCTGCTTCGGCTCTTTGGCTCAACGCAGCGTGACATCATGGGCTACCATTCGCCAGTTCCTGGACGATACGCCAGCCGACTGCCTGAAGATCTTTGATATCAACCTGCGCCAGCAGTTCTATACAAAGAACGTCATCGAGGAGTCGCTGAAGCGTTGTAACATTCTGAAAATCAACGACGAAGAGTTGGTTGTCATCAACCGCATGTACGGCTACGAAGGTCTCGACATGCGCAGTGCTTGTGAGAAGATTCTAAACGAGTACCAGCTGAAGATGCTGGTGCTGACCTGTGGCACCAACGGCTCGTACGTCTTTACTGACGACGGACTGACCTCGTTCCAGGATACGCCAAAGGTAACGGTGGCTGATACCGTAGGCGCCGGCGACTCGTTTACTGGTTCGTTCTGCGCCAGCGTCATCATGGGCAAACCCGTACAGGAAGCCCACAAAAAGGCTGTCGAGGTTTCTGCCTTCGTTTGCACTCAGAACGGAGCGATGCCTACCCTGCCCGCTGAATTGCTGAAATAAAGCGTTTCATTCGCTTAATATACTGAAAAAGTGGAAAAAATTACCTTTTTCCACTTTTTTTTATTACCTTTCTCCTTTGGAGAAGATAGGCTTCACCTCAGAAAAACTCAAATTTATTTGGTTTTTCGTTCGGTTTGCACTATCTTTGCAGGGCAAAACTAAATATCAATGAATATAGAGGCGAGTTTACGAGAGCGGATTCTGATTCTGGACGGAGCCATGGGCACAAAGATTCAGTCGCTGGGACTGACGGCAGAGAGCTACCACCAAGGGGCACTGAAGGAGTGGCCCGTATCGCTGGTGGGCAACAACGACGTGCTGTGTCTGACGGCTCCAGAGGTAATCCTCCACATTCACGAACAATATATCGAGGCCGGTGCAGACATCATCACGACGAACACTTTCTCGGCGAACCGTATCAGTCAGAAGGAGTACGGACTGGAGGAGCAGGCCCGCGAGATGGCTCTGGCCGGTGCCCGTATAGCCCGCCAAGCCGCCGACTATACTCTCACCACTCACCTCTCACCACTCACCTCTAAAAAAATATGGGTAGCCGGTTCGATGGGACCGACCTCGAAATCGCTCTCACTGGCCAGCGACATGAACGACCCAGGAAGCCGGAGCATAGCCTTCGACGAGATGGCATCAGCCTACAAGGAACAGGCCGAGGCTCTGATAGAGGGCGGTGTGGACCTGCTGCTACTGGAGACTTGCTTTGACGCGCTGAACGCTAAGGCAGCCATCTATGCCATCGAACGCATTAACGAACGCCGCGGCACAACAATGCCCTTGATGGTGTCGGCCACTATCAACGACCGCAGCGGACGCACGCTGACGGGACAGACGCTGGAGGCATTCTACATCAGCATCAGCCACTATCAACACCTGTTGAGTTTCGGACTGAACTGTTCGTTTGGCGTAACTGACCTGCGGACGTTCGTCGAACAGCTGTCGGGCCGCATACCCGTCTACCTGTCGCTATACCCCAATGCCGGCCTGCCTAACGAAATGGGCGAATACGACGAACTGCCGGCCTATACCGCTAGTCACCTGCGCCAGATGGCCGAGGACGGTCTGCTGAACATCGCAGGAGGCTGCTGCGGAACGGATGAGGAACACATCCGCGCCATCAGTGAGGCCCTGCAGGGACTGACGCCCAGAGCGTTGCCTAAAGAAGACGAGCGTATGTGGTTGTCGGGACTGGAGGCACTGCTGGTAGACAAAGAAACACGCAACTTCACCAATGTGGGCGAGCGTACCAATGTGGCCGGTTCGCGGAAGTTTGCACGACTGATAGCCGAAAAGAAATATGACGAGGCGCTGAGTGTGGCTCGCAACCAGATAGAGGGCGGTGCACAGATTATCGACATCAACATGGATGATGCCATGCTGGACAGCCAGCAAGAGATGAAGACCTTCTGCCGATATGTTGCCAACGACCCAGGCGTGAGCCGTGCGGTGCTGATGATCGACTCGTCGGATTGGGCAACGGTTTTGGCCGGATTGAAGAATGCACAGGGTAAGTGCATTGTGAACTCCATCAGTCTGAAGAATGGCGAAGCGGACTTTATCGACAAGGCCCGCGAACTGCACCGACTGGGTGCTGCCGTGGTGGTGATGGCTTTCGACGAGGAAGGTCAGGCCACGACCTACGAGCGCAAGATAGCCATTGCCGAACGCGCTTACGGGTTGCTGACGGGTATTGGGTTCCCTCCACAGAACATCATCTTCGACGTGAACATCCTCTCGGTAGGAACAGGACTGAAAGAACACCAGGCATACGGTGTGGACTTTATCCGCGCCGTGGGTTGGATTAAGCAGCACCTGCCACTGGCCAAGACCAGCGGAGGTGTGAGCAACCTGTCGTTCAGCTTCCGAGGCAACAACAAGGTGCGCGAAGCCATGCACTCCGTATTCCTCTATCATGCCATCCGCGAAGGACTGGATATGGCCATCGTGAATCCCGGCATGCTACAGGTGTACGACGACATAGAACCCACGCTGCTGAAGGCTGTGGAGGACGTCATCCTGAACAAGGACGACGAGGCCACAGAGCGCCTGATTGCCATTGCTGCCGCCGTTCTAACAGATACAGCCACCGTTCCCGGTGGTTCTCCATCGGGCCCATCCTGGCGCAGCAAGACCATTGAAGAACGACTGCTGTACGCCCTGAGCAAAGGCGACAACAGCCATTTGGCAGACGATATCCCCGAGGCACTGGAAAAATACGGACGCCCCATCGACGTGATAGAACAACCGCTGATGCAGGCTATGGAACACATTGGCCAGCTGTTTGGCGAAGGCAAGATGTTTCTGCCACAGGTGGTGAAATCGGCCAAGGTGATGAAGGATGCCGTAGCCCTATTGCAGCCGTACATCGACGAGGAACAGGGAGCGCAGAAGGCGGAACGCCCATGCGTAGTGCTAGCCACTGCCAATGGTGACGTGCACGACATCGGCAAGAACATTGTGGGCATCGTGCTGGCCTGTAACGGTTTCGACGTGGTAGATTTGGGCGTGATGGTGCCTAGCGAGACCATTCTAGAAGAGACCAAGAAGCGGAAGCCCTGCATGGTAGGTATCAGTGGACTCATTACCCCGTCACTGAAGGAGATGGAACTGCTGTGCCAACTGTTTCAGAAAGAAGGACTGACAACACCTATCGTGGTGGGTGGTGCCACGACATCGACAGTGCATACTGCCGTCAAGCTGGCTCCACTGTATGATGGTTGTGTGGTACATGGCGGCGATGCCTCACAGACGTCGCTGCTGGCCAAACACCTGCAAATGGATGCCGAGACGACCATTGCCCAAATCAAGCAGGAACAGCAGGCGTTGCGCGATGCCTACGAAGAGCATCACGCCCCACTGACACCCTACGCAGAAGCCAACAAGATAGGAATGAGGAATGCAGAATGTGGAATGATCGGCAATGCCGATTTTTCAATGAATAATGAAGAATTCCTAATTCGACATTCGCTCATCGCCAAAGGCGACCATTCACCAGTCACCATTCAAAATTCATCATTAGAACCGCTTATCGACTGGCGCATGTTCCTGTTGTTCTGGGGATTCAAGGGCGAGACGCTGCAACAGCTGCTGGTGAACCCAGAAGCGGAACGCACGCTGAAAGAAGGTCAAGAATACCTGCAACGCGCTATTGAACAAGGAACGATAGAAGTACAGACGCTAATGCGTTTTGAGCCTGCCAAGCGTCGAGGTAACGACATCGTGCTGGATGATGGTACCATATTACCCATGTTGCGCAGTCAGAGTGCTACAGGACACTACTTGTGTCTCTCAGACTACTACGACGAGCAACGCCCTACCCCATTGGGACTTTTTACTATTGTAGCACGACCTAAGCAGCAGCCTGCCGACGAGGCCGAGCGATTGATGATCCACGCTATCTGCGCCCGCCTGACAGAAGCCTGCGCAGAATGGCTCCAAAGCCACACACCTCTTACCTCTCACCACTCACCACTAAGAATTGCCTTCGGCTATGCCACCTGCCCAGACCACTCACTGAAGCGCATCGTGTTCGACCTATTGGATGCGGAACGCCAATTAGACGTGACACTGACCGACCACTACTCGATACAGCCGTCGACGTCGATTTGCGGACTCTTCATCTGCCATCCTGACGCCCGCTATTTCTCGGTAGGACGCATCGATGAAGACCAGTTGGCAGACTACTGCCGGCGTCGCGGCATTAGCGTGGCAGAAGGAGAACAATTATTATCAAAATATATTGTCCGGAATAACGGAATTACGAAATAACGAAATAACGAAATAGTAATATAATTATGAAAGTTATCGACATTCTGAATAGTTCACAACAGCCATTTGCCAGCTTCGAGCTGGTGCCACCCCTGAAAGGCAGCGACGTCACCCGACTCTATGACAGCATCGACCCACTGATGGAGTTCGAGCCACCGTTTATCAATGTCACCTGCCACCGCGACGAGGTGGAATACGTGCCCAACAGCGATGGTACGTACACCAAGATGACGCTGGCCAAACGTCCCGGAACGGTAGCCATCGTAGCAGCGATTATGCGCCGCTATCCGCAACTGGAAATCGTGCCCCACGTCATCTGTGGCGGAGCATCGCGCAGCAAGGTCGAGAGCGAACTGTTGGACCTGCACTTTCTGGGTATTCAGAATGTGGTAGCCCTGCGTGGCGATGCCATACCAGGACAGCGTTTCTTCATACCTGAGACTGACGGATTCAGCCATAGCTCGGAACTGGTAGAGATGATTCACAATCTGAACCAAGGAGAATACCTCGACCCCACGGTAAAGAACGGCTTGCCGACAGACTTCTGCGTGGGTGTGGCTGCCTATCCAGAGAAACATTACGAAGCTGCTAACCTGGCCACAGACATCCAGCATTTAAAGGAAAAGGTGGAGGCTGGTGCCGATTATATCGTGACACAGATGTTCTTCGACAACAAACAGTATTTCCGTTTCGTTGAGCAACTACGTGAGGCAGGAATCACCGTGCCCGTCATTCCGGGACTGAAACCCATCTCCAGCCAACGACAGATAGACCTGTTGCCCCGCTCGTTCCACATCGACATTCCACAGACACTGGTCAGCGAACTGAACAAAACAAAGAACCCACTCGACGCCTATCAGGTAGGCATAGAATGGGCTATAGAGCAAAGCCGCGAACTACTGGCTAACGGAGCGCCTGCCATCCACTATTACACGATGGCTAAGACGGACAATGTGCGCCAGATTGTGAAAGCGGTATTTTAACCAAACTTAATCGTTCCCTGCACGGGATTATCCTGCTGGGGAGCCTCTTGCTGCTGAGGGGGTTCCTCGCCACTGGCCTGCGAATAGATGCTGTCCAGAATCTCGCGGGTACGCTTATAGGTGGGCGTCTGCTCGACAGCTGAGATGACATCGTCGTTGTCGAGGTCCTCAGGACGGAACAGATAGATATGCGGACGACGCTTGTAGCGCTTGCTCTGGCCGTCACCGCCATAGTAGCGGTTACGACGGTCCTGACGCTGGGCCTCTTTCTCCTGCTCGGCAGCAATACGAGTGGCCTCCTCCTGGGTGTTACGATGCTGACGATGACTTGACATACCATCGACACGGTCGATGCCGAAGCCCGTAGCCAGAATGGTGACCTTGACCTTCTTACCCAACTCGGGATCAGTGGCCAATCCCCACTTGATTTCGAAGTCGTTACCGAACTTACCCATGAAGTCATTCACATCGTTCATCTCCTCCATCATCAGCGAACCGCTGCCGTCCTTGTTGCCAGCAAACGAGATGCTGAGCAGAATCTTCTTGGAATTGAATACGTCGTTCTCGTTGAGTAACGGAGAATTCAACGCGTCGTCGATGGCTTTCTTGACACGGCCTTCGCCCTCGCCAAAACCTGTGGACATGATAGCGACACCACCATCCTTCAGGACGGTCTTCACATCGTTGAAGTCGAGGTTGATCAATCCGTGAACGGTGATAATCTCAGCGATAGACTTAGCTGCCACGCTGAGGGTATCATCGGCCTTACCAAAGGCGTCAAGTACGGTCAGTTCCGGGTAGATCTCACGCAGACGCTCGTTGTTGATGACCAACAGGGCATCGACATGCTTCGACATCTCTTCAACGCCATCCAGAGCCTGGTCAATCTTTCGGTCGCCCTCGAAACGGAAAGGAATGGTCACAATACCCACCGTCAGAATACCCATCTCCTTCGAGACACGGGCAATGACAGGAGCAGCACCAGTACCTGTTCCACCACCCATGCCGGCAGTGATGAAGGCCATACGTGTGCCGTCGCTGAGCACGTTCTTGATGTCTTCCAGACTCTCCTCGGCAGCTGCACGGGCCTTTTCTGGACGGTTTCCAGCACCAAGTCCTTCCTTACCCAACTGCAGGTGAACAGGAACGGGTGAGTCGTTCAGGGCCTGATTATCGGTGTTACAAAGCACGAAAGTGACATCGTGGATGCCCTCGCGATACATGTGATTGACGGCATTGCCGCCACCACCACCAACACCAATCACCTTGATGATGCTATTCTCTTTTTCCGGCTCGCCAAAATCGAGCAATACATTATTATCTGCCATAATACTTATTTTCTTCGTTATGTCGTCATTACGTTATGCCGATTATTCTTCTTCCTTGACAATCTCGTTAGCTGCTTTCTTCAGCCAGCGGCCTAACTTATTCCAAGTGCTGTTCTCCTTACGGATACGCTCCTGCTCGCGGGCTTCCTCCTCGGCCTGCTCGCGGGCCACACGCTCTTCCTCTTCCTTTTTCAGGCGCGCTTCTTCCTCAGCACGACGAATCTCGTCAGCCGTACGGACTACGCCAGCAGGAGTTTCTGAGGCCTGACGGGCACGACGCTGCTCCAAGGTTTCAGGAGTGATCTGCGGGCGTTGGCTAGCAAAGAGGTCGTTGTTGTAGTCCAGATCGCTGCCAGCACAATTGATATCGCCCTTGGCCAGCAATCCCAACACCGTGTTCATCATGCCGTCATGAGCATTGATGTCGGCAATAGACGATGTAATGGTCTGGGTAACAAACTTGGCAACACGAATCTTGTCGATATGCGTGTAGTTCTGGAAGGCTTTCTCGATGTCTTTCAGATTAGAACCACCACCCGTAAGAATCACACCGCCAAGGAGCTTGTCGCAGTATTCTTCAGGAATCTGACACCACACATTAGCGATAATCTCCTCCAAGCGACCCTCGACAATCTCGATGAACTTACGAACTTCTACCTGACGATCCTGGTCGATAGAGTACTTCATGTTGTTGTCGATATCGTTGTTGTCGGTAAAGGCCGAAGCATACTTCAACTTCATCTTCTCAGCATCGCTCTCCTCCATCTGCAGCGAAGCAATATCCTTGGTGATATTGTTAGCACCCAACGGAATGACAGCCAGATGGCGTAACACGTTCTTAGAATAGACACTGACGGTAGTCGTGTCGGCGCCGAGATCTACCAAGGCACATCCTGAACGACGCTCAGCCTCAGTGAGCACACTGTCAGCCAATGCCAACGGGGCGAGATACATCTCTGCCACATTGATTTCGGCAGTCTCGAAACACTTGTTCAAGTTCTTGTAGAATGCCTTGCGCTGCAGGATGTTCAGGAAATTTCCCTCAATACGCGAACACTGGATGCCAACGGGATCGAGCTGATATTGAGAGTCGACTTTATATTCCTGTACAGCAGCATCGAGAATCTCCTGATCGGGATACTTCATGTTACGGTTTGAATCCATCAGTTCAATCACCATGTCCTGAGTAACCTGCGTTCCTGCGGGCAGGTCCTTGGAAATGAGATTGCGAATAGAGCGGATAGACTGTCCACCAACACCCACATACACCTGAGTAATACCCGTCTTGAGCTGTTTCTCCAGACGGCTGATGATGTTGGTCAGGCACTGGGCAGTCTTGTCAATGTTGTAAACCACACCTTTGCGGATGCATGAAGAGGAATCTTCCTTGACACAAGCCAACACCTGAATGCTGCCGTCGAGATTCTTCTTTCCCGCAATACCGGTCATCTTCGATGATCCCAGTTCAATAGCTACGATAAATTCCTTTGGCATCTCTCTTTATATTTGATTTATTTTCTTATTTTTCTTACAGATAATCTGGTTGTCAAACTCCAGACTGATATAGGAATATTTGTTCCAGCCAGCCTTGGAGAGTCCGTATTTATAGAATTTCTCCAAACGGCTCAGTTTCTTTTCGATATTTGTTGGCTGTCCAAGAAAGACGATATGGTCGCCCACACGGGGTATCAGTTCTATAGAACCATCGGCCAACACATTCAGCTGTTCCGTTTCGGCACGCCACATCTTATTCTGAATCAGGAAATTACCCACAACGGGCAACACACTCTTGGCGTACTTGCGTGAGACGTGGCCTGTCACGACAACCAAGTCGCTGGCATACTGTGTGTTAGGCATGATATTGCCATGGGTGTCGACATAATAGTCTTCTCCGTTATCAGCCTTCACGCGAACTACTGGCAGACGTTGCGACAAGGTTATGAACACACGGCCCGTTTGTGTCTTGTAACACTGAGCGCTCTCTACAAGAGGATTCTGGAGCAGGGCCTCTTCTATTTTACGTCCTGACACCTGACTCATCGGATCTCCCAACGGATAGATGCGGGCATGCTGGAGTTGTGACTTGATGTCGTTTGGATTCAGAAATCCTTTCACCACACCTTCCTTGATGTCTATCTTGACCTCGGAACATACGTTCGAGAGTTCGTCAGGACGGTTGAAAGCCGTAATGGCGAAGACAAGATAGACGGTCAAAGCGATGTCTATCAGGATGATGAATGATTTCTTCCAATTGACGCTCATGTCGCAGTGTTTATTTCTTACTGTTCAATATTCTGGTTATCTCGGGCACCATATTGTCGAGGTCACCGGCTCCAAGCACAATCAGTACGTCGAAGTCGCGTGACTTAACAAGCGACAACACGTCGTCCTTACGAATAATCTGTTTCTCTATGCCTGGACGTAAGTTGTCGTAGATGAGCTGCGAAGTGACACCCTCAATAGGTAATTCACGGGCAGGGTAAATCTCGGTGAGGATGACCTCGTCGAGCAAACTCAGTGCCTCAGCGAAGTCCTTGTAGAAGTCGCGGGTACGAGTATAGAGGTGAGGTTGGAAGATGGCTGTAATCTTCCGATCCTGATAGAGTTCACGAATGCTGCGGGCACTCTGGTAAATCTCCTTCGGATGGTGGGCATAGTCCGAGAGGAACACATGGCGGTCGTTCTTGATCTTGAAATCGAAACGACGGTCCACACCTCCATATGTCTTCATGCCGATGCGTAGCTCTTCTGCCGTACAGCCTGCCAACTGAGCCATCGCCATAGCGGCCACACCATTCTCAATATTAATGGGAACAGGCTGACCCAACTGAACGTTCTTTACCGGTTCAATGGGCGACACAAAGTCGAACGTGATTTCACCATTGGCAATACGGATGTTCTCAGCATGGAAATCGCCCTCGTTTAGAGCATAGTCATAGCGATGTACACCATCAGGCAGATGCTCCTGCATCTCCAAATCACGATGAATAATCAAGGCTCCTCTCGGCTGAATCAACTCCGTATAGTGACGGAAACTCTCCAAATAAGCCTCTTTAGTTCCATAAATGTCCAAATGATCGGGATCGGTGGACGTGATGACGGTCATATAAGGCGACAGCCAATGGAACGAGCGGTCGAACTCATCAGCCTCAATGACGACATAGTCGGAATCAGACAAGATGTAGTTGGTACCATAGTTCTTCGAAATGCCTCCCAAAAAAGCGTTACAATCTAAATGACTCTGGTGCATGATGTGGGCACACATGGTCGACGTCGTCGTCTTACCGTGGGTGCCTGCCACACAGAGTCCCTTATGCTGGCGAGTCAACGTTCCCAACACCTGAGCACGCTTCTGAATCTCGAAGCCATTCTCACGGAAGTATTTCATTTCCTGATGGTCTTCAGGAATAGCTGGCGTATAGACTACCAGACACGAATCGGACCTGCGACAGGCATGAGGTATTTCGTCGACATTTTCCTCATAATGGATAAGTGCTCCTTCCTTTTCCAACTGACGAGTCAGGGTACTTGGCGTCTTGTCATAGCCTCCTACGACCACTCCACGATGAATGAAGTAGCGTACAAGGGCACTCATGCCAATGCCGCCGGCCCCAACAAAGTATACTGATTTGATATCTTTTAATTCCATATTCTCTTCTTAACGTTTTTGACTGGCAAGGGCTACCACTTCCTTGGCAATAATCTCTGCTGAAGCTGGTAATGCCATTTTCAGAATGTTCTCACTGAGACTCTGCAACTTAGCATTGTCTTGAACAGTATCGATGGCCAGGGGGATAAGCAGTGCCGGAGCCTCCACATCCTTCACATAAAGGGCAGCATCTTTGTTAACCAAAGCAAGGGCATTCTTCGTCTGGTGGTCTTCAGCCACATTCGGCGAAGGAACAAGAATAACGGGTTTGCCCAACAGGCAGAACTCGCTGATAGAACCGGCTCCAGCACGACTGACGACCAGATCGGCAGCCTTATAAGCTGCGCCCATGTCACTGATGAAATCAGTAACCATCAGGTTCTCTACTTTCGGTTCTCTAGCCAATTGCTCCAAAATCTGGGCGTGATAGTACTTACCGGTCTGCCAGATAAACTGCACATCGCCCTGACGGATAGCATCAAGGTTTTTCAATACACTCTCGTTAACGGTACGTGCTCCCAGGCTGCCTCCCACAATCAGAATGGTCTTCTTCGTGGCATCCAAGCCAAAGGAACGAAGAGCCTCAGCCTTCGTCTGTGTCGTTTCCAACAACTGCTGACGGACGGGATTACCTGTCAACAGAATTTTTTCTGCCGGAAAGAAACGCTCCATACCCTCGTATGCCACACAAATCTTGGCGGCTTTCTTGGCCAACAACTTATTGGTAACTCCGGCATAAGAGTTCTGCTCTTGAATGAGACAGGGAATACCCATCGCTGCGGCTTTGTTCAGCGTAGGACCACTGGCATAGCCACCTACACCGACAGCCACCTGCGGACGGAACTCCTTGATGATGCTCTTGGCCATTCGCTGGCTCTTCCAAATCTTATAGAGCACCTTCACATTCTTCAATAGGTTCTTACGGTCGAAGCCCTGAATAGGCAAACCTTTGATTTCATAGCCTGCTGCGGGTACACGCTGCATTTCCATGCGTCCCAGAGCTCCTACAAACAGTATCTTGGCATCAGGGTGCATAGCCTTGATGGCATTGGCAATAGACACGGCAGGGAAAATATGGCCTCCCGTACCGCCACCACTGATTATTACTCTTAATTCGTCGTTCATAAGCGTTGTATCTTGAATACCGTGCAAAAGTACAAATTTTCCGTCAAATCATGCTATCTTTACCTCATTTTCTTTCGCTTTCTTCATTTTTGCTGATCTGCTGACACTCAAAATGGCTCCAATATAAGCACAATTGATAATAGTCGACGTACCTCCCTTGGAAATTAGCGGCAGAGGCTGTCCGGTAACAGGCGCCAATCCGACAGCCACCATCATATTGAAAGTGGCTTGGATGACCAACAGCAAGCCGAGGCCCATAGCCAGGAAAGCGGGGAAATTATTCTCGCAACGACTGGCAATGCGGGCACAGCGATAGAGCAGCATAATATAGAGGAACATCACGGCGAAGGCACCTACGATGCCCAACTCCTCGATGATGATGGCATAGATAAAGTCCGAGAAGGCCTGCGACAGGAAGTCGCGTTCGGTGCTCTGACCAGGCCCCTTGCCGATAACACCGCTCGACACAATAGCGATATTGGCATGAGCCACCTGGGCATCCTTGTCAAGGTCATACTCCTGGGGTGTTGGCTTAGGCTTGCCAAACTTCATAATACGGCTCTTCCACGTGTCGGCGCGATGGAACATCTTTTCAACGAAGTTCTTTTTGGGCTTTGGCTGGTCCAATTGCTCCGTCTTGGTTAACTGCTTCTCTTCGTCGCTGATATCGTGACCGACTAACATCACCATCGACAAAGCGAAAACGCCCAACACGATAATGACAGCCGCCAACTTACCCAATTGTTTCATCGGAACCAGTCCGATAAACATCATCAAGAAAACCACAGCAAAGAGCATCGCTGCTGTAGAGAGGTTCTCCAAACCAATCAACAAACAGGCTGGCAACAATATCCAGAGAATCCATTTGAAGGCGTTCTTGTCAGCACCATTCTCCCGCTGCATAGCGGCAAGAATCTGTGCCACCGCCAATACAATGGTTCCTTTGGCAATCTCTGATGGTTGGAAAGTAAAGCCAAACAAATTGATCCATCGCCCGGCATCACCCACCTTCGTTCCTGCCAGCAATACCCATAGCAACGTCACTACAGATATCAATATCAGGAATGGAGTCATTAACTTGAAATACCGGCAGGGAATATTCAACGTAATGATGGCCACCACCACACCTGCCAGAATGGTAAAGGCGTGATAAGCGATAGGACCTACGTAGTTCTGACTCTTATAGGTCAGTCCGCTGGAAGCAGAGAACACTTCCACGATACTAATCATGCAGAGGAAGAAGAACACCATCCAGATGACCTTGTCGCCCTTGAAGATATTGCCTATTTTCTTGTTCATTTACAGATTCCTTGCTAATTCCTTAAACTGCTCGCCACGGTCTTCCATGTTCTTGAACAGGTCGAACGAAGCGCAACAGGGTGACAACAGAACGGTCATACCCGGCTCGGCCATCTCATAACAGGCCTCGATACACTCCTTCATGGAGTGGGTATCGCGGACGGGAATGCCCAACGAGTCGAAATTGTCATGCAGCTTCTGGTTATCGGCACCAAGATACACCAATCCGGCACATTTCTCACGGACAAGCGGCTTGATGGGGTCGTAGTCGTTGCCTTTGTCCTTGCCACCAATGATGAGAATAGTCTTGGTCTTCATCGATTCCAGAGCATACCAGCAGGCATCGACATTGGTGGCTTTCGAGTCGTTGATATATTGTACGCCACGAACCACGCAGACCTTTTCCAAACGATGTTCCACACCAGGGAAGTCGCTCAGCGACTTGCGAATGATCTCATTCTTGATACCTGCCACATCTGAGGCGATACCAGCCGCCAGAGAGTTATAGATATTATGCTTTCCTGTCAGGCTCAAGGCCTCCTGTTCCATATTAAATGGCTCCGGCTGCTCAATCTTATATTGCCCTTCCTCGATATAACCAATACTGCCTTTCTCTTTTAGTTCTGAGAAAGGATACTGGATGGCCTTGATGTCATACTTCTCCAACTCCTTCTTGATGATGGGATCATCGTTCCAATAGATAAAGGCATCCTGGGGCGTCTGATTCTGGATGATGCGCATCTTGGCATCGACATAGTTCTGCATCTTGAAATCATAACGGTCCAGATGGTCAGGAGTGATGTTTAGCAGGATGGCCACGTTGGCACGGAAGTCATACATATTGTCCAATTGGAAAGACGACAGCTCGATGATGTAGTAGTCGTGCGGATCCTCGGCAACTTGCAGTGCCAAGGAATTTCCGATATTTCCGGCCAGACCGGCATCATAGCCTGCCTCCTTGAAAATATGATAAATGAGACTGGTCGTTGTAGTCTTACCATTCGACCCCGTAATACAGATCATTTTCGAACGAGTATAACGGCCGGCAAACTCTATCTCGCTGATGATGTGGATACCTTTCTCCTTGATCTTGACAATCATCGGAGCGGTATCAGGAATGCCAGGACTCTTTATGACCTCATCGGCATCCAGAATCTTTTCTTCCGTATGATGCCCTTCCTCCCAGATAATCTGGTGGTCGTCCATCAGTTTCTTATATTTGTCGTTGATCTTCGACATGTCACTGACAAACACATCGAAACCTTGCTTCTTGGCCAAAACGGCAGCTCCTGCTCCGCTCTCACCGGCTCCTAATATTGCTATCTTACTCATTACACTCTAATCTTTAAACTCTAATCTCTAAACCCTAAACTATCTAATCTTCAACGTGATAATTGTTAATGCGGCTAATATAATGGAGGTAATCCAAAAACGAATGGTAATCTTCGACTCGTGGAACGGGCGATGGGGCCAGCCCTTCAATATATAGGTACTGGTGGCGTCAAGTTGCGAATCAAGCTTACGGAAGGTATCATGGATAGGTGTTGCACGGAACACACGCACTCGCTTGCCTTTGCGCTTCTGTATCTTGAACCACTGAGTCTGGATGATAACGCTGAGACTCTCTATGAAGAAAATGCCACAAAGAATAGGAAGCATCAGTTCCTTATGGATAATGATTGCACAGACACCGATAATACCACCGATGGTCAGTGAACCGGTATCGCCCATAAAGATCTGAGCGGGGAAGGCATTATACCAGAGGAAACCAATCATTGCCCCAATGAAGGCAGAGAGGAATACCACCAATTCCTGAGAACCTGGGATATACATGATATCAAAATAAGCTGCATAAACGATGTGCGACGAGATATAGCAGAATATCAACAACGCAACACCTATTATCGCCGAATTGCCCGCACACATGCCATCCATACCATCGTTTAGATTGGCTCCATTTGACAGGCCCGTAACGACGAAAATGGTCATGAAGACAAATAATATCCATCCTGCAGCAACTTTATACTCGCCCAGAAAAGACATAATGCTAGAGTAATTCAGCGTATGGTTCTTAATAAAAGGTATCGTGGTCTGTAACGACTTGACGGCCTCGGTCTTGTGTTTTACCACAATCTCCTGATTATGCTGCTGAGGTTCCGACACGTTCTCACGGACAACGGCATCAGGACTAAGCCAGAGAGTCAGACCGACAATAAATCCGATTGACACCTGACCGATAATCTTATACTTTCCTTTTAGACCTTCCTTGTTTTTCCGGAAAATCTTAATGTAGTCATCCATAAAGCCAAGGAAACCAAGCCAAATAGTGGTACCGATCATCAACAGAAGATAGATGTTACGCATACGTCCCAACAGCAGTACCGGAATCAGAATGCTAACAATAATGATGATGCCACCCATGGTGGGAACACCCTTCTTTTCCACGCCAAACGGATCAACACTCGGATCACGGGCTGTCTCGGAGATATTACGGCGTTTCATCCACTTAATAAAGTATTCGCCAAACCATGCCGAGATAATCAACGCAAAAATCAGCGCCAACAACGAACGGAACGAGATGTACGACCAGAGGTGTGCACCAGGGATATTGTATTGTTCTAAGAATCTGAAGATGTAATATAACATATTCTTTCTTTATTACGTTATTTCGATATCATGACTGAAATATCTCTCTCACTATCTCACGGTCATCAAAATGGTGTTTCACACCCTTGATTTCCTGATAGTCCTCATGACCCTTTCCGGCGATGAGGATGACATCACCCTTCTGAGCCATCATACAGGCCGCACGGATGGCCTCCTTGCGGTCTACAATGCTAAGCACCTTCTTCATCTGCTGAGGATTGAGCCCTGCC
>JAEEGH010003639.1_pt1 | contig 40283 bp, 30 predicted proteins | sample 9134181 | NCBI WGS metagenome assembly JAEEGH01 (sample SAMN16246544, study PRJNA631951) | gut metagenome | biome: gut microbiome; feature: rumen; material: DP-attached | host: Bos | place: Iran: Karaj | collected 2018-10 | reverse complement strand
CTGCTTGCGACAAAAAGACGGGCAACCCAATCGTTGACCCAACATCTGGACTTCCAAAACTTGTTCCTGTATGGGAACAGGATTTGTCGAAGCCCAAGAAAATGCCGAATAACGCTGAGCCTATCCGTGAAGGTGTAGCAGTTATTACAGAGTCCACGACAATGGAACAGATGAAGACTTTAGCTTATCAAATCGAGCAGCGATGGGGTATCAAGACCAAAGCCATCTATGCTCACCTAGATGAAGGCCATGAGCATTTGGTGACGGATAAGGATCATCAGCAAGGGAAATATCTCGACTCCCAAGAAGGAACAACTATCTTTCTATGGAACTATCATGCCCACTATGTTTTCGATTGGACTAACCATGAGAATGGCCAATGCATCAATCTAAACCGTCACGACATGTCAGAACTTCAGGATATGTTGGCTAATACGCTCAAAATGGAGCGTGGTAAGAAGAGTGACAAGAAGTGGCGTGATGCACATGCCTTCAAGGCGGAACAGGAGACTTTACGTGCCAAAGAGGTCGCTGAATATACAGAACGCAAGAAATGTGAGTCAAAGCAGATTCAAAAGGCTATTGAGGCAGGTAATGATAAACTGAGCAAACTCCAGGAAGCGATTGAGGAATTGCTTACCGCAACTAGTGTTCCGGAAGAAGAACTGGAGGCAGTACCGTTTGCTGAGATGACTTTCTCCTTCCAAGGATCAAAGGAACCGTTGACCGTTAAAGACCTTATTAACCAAGCATTGGCTCGACTTAACAAGGAAATTTGCACACCTATTCCCTTATTGAAGCGCGAAGAATGGCAGAAGGAACGCAATGCCAAAGCAAAGGAGATTGTAACCACTCTTCAGAGCCAGTTGCTCAGTGTTTCTAAACTTCATAAGAAGAAAATCAACGATGTTGGCAAGAAGATGTATCTCAATGCCAAACAGAAGATTGCTTTAGCAGCTATGACGGACAACGAGAATAGGGCTTTAAAAGAGCGTATCTCGGAACTTGATGAAAGAGCAGTAGCCCGTGAAAAAAGTAGAGCAGATGCCGCAGAACAGAAAGCACAGGAGCAGACTATAAGAGGTAATCGTGAAGAGAAGAGAGCAAATGAGGCAGAAAGCCGTCTTGCTGATATAGAGCGTTTCATTAGTTTTTCGGGTGCCTCAGAAGCATACGAGCATTGGAACAATCTCCAGACTATTGTCAAGAAAGCAGCCCAGGCTCTGGCTGATTGGGCCCATAGTACAGCATCCATTTTCTGTTGTGACGATGAGCGCATCATTGGCCAGGGCATCATTGCCCAATGCCAACTTAACGGCCTCAATCCTTACCAAGAGTCTGATCGTATTAAGGCTGCAAGCAGTATCGCTGATATGGCAGACTCCATTGTAGGCAGTATCGGCAGATTCCAGTGGGACATCGCTGTAACACGTATAGGCCAACTTGCATCTGAAATGAGACTTTCAACAGGTGGCCAGTCTGTTGGTGGTAGTAATGGCAATGCTGATGAGCTGACAAATTGGGATGGCACTAAGAAACGAGGATGGAGCAGGTAAAACCTAAACCTCTTACTTCATATACGAGAAGGTGAATTCAGGTTCCATAATCAGCACATTCGTTCTGGATAATTAGTAAAAAAGTGTTTGTATAGATTGAATTATATACCTAGCACGGTTAAATTTATATTAAATTACACCTTAATTATATATAAATAAGGAATTTTATTCGTACCTTTGCTCCTGCATTGTGTCCGCTGCCCATGTTGTAGTGACAAGTGGGGGCCTAAAAGGATGCGGTGCAAGAACTTATTGGCAAGTAGAGTAGTATCTACTATCTGAAGAGGTTCCAAACTGCAAAGTCCTGGAAAAACTTTATTGGAACGAACCTTGGAGGAAGTTAGGTACGCCGTAATAGGCGTACCCTTTCTCTGTATTTCGTTCCAAGCCTCATTTCCAGGACAGGCGCAGTAAGGAAGTACTATAAGAGGAGGGTACGTTCTTTTTTGCCTATTACGGAATTTGTAACAATGACAATAAAAAGCAAACGCGTAGAAGCGATAATAGACGAACTGAAAGACCAGTATCTGGAGAAAGACCGCTATACACGTCCTTGGATTATAGGATTTAGTGGCGGTAAAGACTCGACGGTACTTCTTACTCTGGTATGGATAGCCATGCAGAGGTTACGAGAAGAAGGTAAATCCTTGAATCGCAATGTTCATGTGGTATGCAACGACACGATGGTGGAGAACCCTATCATTGAGGAATATGTAACCAAGGTTTTGGACAAAATATCAAGGGCAGCAAAGGAACAACAGTTGCCAGTATCTGTTGCAACTACAACACCAGAACTGGAAGATTCGTTTTGGTGCTGCGTTATAGGCAAAGGTTATCCAGTACCCAACAACTCTTTCCGTTTCTGTACGGAAAAGATGAAGATTAAGCCTACCTCCAAGTTCATTACTGACCAGGTGGCGGCAGATGGTGAGGCTATAGTGCTTGTAGGTACACGCCTTTCAGAGAGCCAACAACGTGAACGCTCCATCAAACGGCATGAGATAAAGGGACATCGCCTATCGAAGCACCCGCTGAACCCCAACACCTACACATACGCTCCTATCAAGGAATTGATGTTGGAGGAAGTGTGGTGGATTATCAACTCGGTTCCTTCGCCTTGGGGCTTCGACAACGAGATTCTTTATAAGATCTATATGGATGCTTCTGCGGATGATTATGAGTGCCCCACCGTAGTAACAGATGACAGTCACCGCTCTTGTGGACAAAGCCGCTTTGGTTGCTGGATTTGTACAGTTGTGAAAGAAGACAAGTCAATGTCCTCGCTTATCAAAAATGGCGTGGAATGGATGAAACCCTTACTTGACTTCCGTGACAGACTTGTTGAGAATCGTAATGTTTCTGAACTTAGATATGCGACTCGCAGAAATGGTCAACGAGCCGTAGACGAAACGGGCCACAATCTGGGCAACTATACAATGGAGTACAGAATACAATTGTTGCGAGAGTTGTTGACCGTTCAGAAAGATACTCAAGGCTATCGTTCCAGTATCGACCTGATAACCAATCAGGAGCTAATTGCCATTCAGGTTCTGTGGTATCGTGATGGCAACTTCACCACCACCGTGAATGACATCTATAACGAAGTGTACGGGTATAACATTCCCAACACCAACATTGGACTACAGGAGCGATTGCTTTTGGAGAAAGCATGCATTGATAATCCTGAACACTATCAGTTGATACAAGAACTGTTGGCTTTGCAGAAGAACAAAGTGCTACTGATGCGTAAATATGGTTTGCAGACCGACTTAGAGTCTCGCCTAGAAACTTTTGTAAAGGAGGTTACGTCATGATTATCAAGAGTATAACACTTGGCAATTACCGCCTCTACGAAGGTAAGAACATCATCAAGTTCAAGCAAGTTGATGAAAAGCCCATATTCCTGATTTCGGGTGAAAACGGTTTTGGTAAGACCACCTTCCTGCATTCGTTGATTTGGTGCTTATATGGCCGCCTGATAACAGAGGTTGAGGCAGAAGTGAGAAAGGACATCGCCAACAGCGGCTATAATGCCTTCTTGCGGAACAACATGAACCATAATGTGCGGGCAAAGTTCGAGGCATTAGGGCCAGCAGTCAAAGACACCATCAAGCGCAGAGGATATTCTTCTGACAATGAAAACCTCAGGAAGATTACTACGTATTACGTAGCGATTGAATTTGAAGATGTCATCATTCCGTCTTTGCCCTGCACTTCACTTAAAGTAGTCCGTTCTTACGACATGATAACAGAGAAGGAGTCGGTTGATATACTGATAGACGGCAAGAAGAACGAACTGACAGCATCTATTGGCTCTGAGGTATTCATCAACGACTTCATCTTGAACAAAGACATTGCTCGTTTCTTCTTTTTCGACTCAGAACAGATTGTCGCTTTGGCTGAAACCAACACATCAACGGAGAAACGTCGTTTGTGTTCTGCATATAACGAGGTACTTGGTGTGCGCAAATACGAAGACTTGAAGAAGAACTTGGAGAATGTCAGGTTGCGTTTCCGTAAAAAGTCGTCAGATGTGGCCAGTCGCGAGAAACTCGTTTCGATGCTCAACAATCAAGAAGAGTTGGAAAAACAGATTGCAGACAAAAGGCTTACGTTGTCTAATCTCGAATCAGAACTGCTTCAATTACGTGGTGAGGATGAAGCCATTCAACTACAGCTAATGCGCGAAGGCAATGATGCGACTTCTGCTGAAATTGCTCGAATAGAGAAGTTGATTGAGACCACCAAACAAAAGGATGAAGAGTACAAACATCAGTTGCGGCAGTTTATCGACTATGCCCCCTTTGCCATCACAGGACAGTTGTTCAAAGATACTCGTGACCAGATAGAATATGATTTCAAATTGCGCGAGGCGAAGAATGACCAGTTGAGCAGGAACCTCGTTGTGAGTCAAATCACGTCGGATCTTATGCTCATGTTTGAGCATTCAACGATTTCTTCTCCCGAGAAGTCTGAGCTGATTATGAAGGTTCAAGATGTGCTGGATAAATACAAGCATGAAGTGACGGATGAGAATGTTCTACTATCTGTTTCAGAGCAAGACTACGAAGAGTTCCTGGCCATATACAACAATCTAACCACTACTTATAAGTCGGAATTTGAACATTTAGCAGAGGACTATAGGAAGAACAAACTTGTACTGGAGCGTAACAGCAGGAGGCTCTCAAATATCCAAAGCAAGGAGAAGGACGAGTTGATTAAATCTATTCGTGCCAAGAAGAACGAGATAGAGAAGTCGATTGCGGAGAAGGATGTAGAAATTCGTCAGATGCACGAGTCTATTGGCGAGATGTCACAGGAACTTGCAACCATCAGCAAGCAGGTCAGCGAACTCAGCAAGAAAGTAAGTTTGGACGATAGCGATGCCAAGAAAGATGCCGTTGCAGAACAACTCATAGACGAACTTTCCACTTTCCTCATTTCGCTAAAGCAAGAGAAGAAATATTCGCTTGAGAGACGTATCAAGACAACTCTCAACACTCTGATGCATAAGGAAGATTTTATTGGCAAAGTGGAAGTGGTGATAGATGGTGAGGATATGGATATCAATCTGTACTCTGTTGATGGAAATGTTATCAGCAAGGATGCACTTTCCAAGGGAGAACAACAACTCTATGCTACCTCTATCCTGAAAGCCTTGGTAGATGAATCGGGTATTCAGTTCCCCGTATTCATTGACTCGCCTTTGCAGAAGTTCGACAAGAGCCATGCGACAAAGATAATCACGGAATTTTATCCTCAGATATCCAAGCAGGTAGTTCTATTCCCGTTGCTCTACAAGGAGTTGACGGCAGAAGAGTATAACGTGATGAAACCATTGGTCAAATCAACCTACCTGATCAAGAATGATGTTACCCACTCATTCTTTGAGGAGGTGCCAGTAAACGAATTTATAAAGGAAAGTTGATATGTTTACCCAGATAAAGACAACAGCAAAGAACAAAGAAGCCGTTACGGTTCTCACTCGCAAGTTCGCCTTGGGAGCTGAGAATGTTATAGCTCGTATCGCTATCGCCTATTCATTGCAGAGCGGTGTAAAGTTCTCACCACTTGATGTAAAGGATTCTGGTGGTAAGGAATATTCTAAGAGTGTCCTGTTTGGCAACCTCTACACCATCTACGCAGCCATCATGTGCAAGCACTATAATATCAAGATGTCTGACAAAGACTTACCTCGCTATTTCAAGATGCATCTTGACGATGGCTTGGAGCGCATTATGGCAGATGTAAAAGACACCCCGAATTTGGTAGGGTTCGACTATTTGTTTGATAAGATAGAATTTGGATTAGGACAGATATGCTAAGAGATTGTAAGTTTGAACTCTCATATTCTTCTGGTTTAATTCATGGGCCAAAAGAATTCTTCACAGAGGCTTTGATTGAAAGCAAGTCTTTCGATCTTGGCTTGGGGTTCTTCTCTACGTCTGGCATTCGCTGCTTGGCATACGGTTTCGCTCTGTTCATCGCTAATGGTGGAAGAATGAGAGTCGTTATTAACCATATTCTAAGCGAGCAAGACAAATTGGCAATTGAAAGAGGGCAATCTGGCATCATAGACAGTTTCGAGGACAAGATACTTAATAACGTTACCCAACTATGTAGTACCCTCTCTCGACAGGATGAGCAGTTCTTTAATTGCTTCTCCTATTTGATTTCCGTGGACAGGATCGAATTTGTAGCTACCGTATCAACCCAAGGAGGACTTGGACACGATAAATACGGAGTGTTTACAGATGAACGTGGGAACAAAGTAGCTTTTAGCGGTTCAGCAAACTTCTCGCAGACGGCAATGGAATTGAATAGTGAAACCATTACGGTATTCACATCATGGCAATCTCCGGAATACGTTAAAGACCTTGAAACCAAGTTCAATGATAATTGGCATGAGGACAATGATCATCTGATACATATTCCTATTAGCAAAGTTGCTTCGTATATCAAGGACAAGTTTGGCAGCGTAAAGCTAAAGAATCTTCTTGACTGCGAGATTGATTTGCGTGATGTGAATGAGATCGACTCTTCTGACCCCATCACGTCAAAACCTCTTCCTGAATATCTTATCGAGAAGATGGAGTTCAAAGAGCAAGAACCTCGGTTCCCGTTCCCATCAGAGCGTTCCATTCAGACAAATGCGTACAAGGCATGGATTGAGAACGACAGGAATGGAATCTTTGCAATGGCAACAGGCTCTGGTAAGACTGTTACCGCTCTGAATTGTCTGTTGAAGCAGTATCAAGAGAACGGATATTATAAAGCTATCATCGTTGTGCCTACAAGAGCGTTGGCCTTACAATGGGAGGACGAGGTAAAGCACTTTAATTTCCAAAACATTATCTCCACACATACAGAGAAGGAATGGAAGAATCTGTTGTCTCGCTATACAACCAAATCCCTTCTGAACCAAAGGAAGAATATAGTTATCATCACCACCTATGCCACATTCATCCGTAAATACATTCAGGACTTCATAAGGAGCACGAAGGGTATTGATAGTTTCGTCTTTATAGCCGATGAAGCTCACAACCTTGGAGCTACAGGGCCAATAAAACATCTGCCGCACACCATCAAATACAGGATTGGCCTATCAGCTACTCCAGAACGCATATATGACGAAGGCGGTTCGAAGAAGTTGTATGATTTCTTCAACTCAGAACCACCAAAGTACACCTACCGTTTCACCATGAAGGATGCGATATGGAAGTCTGATCCCCCGATTTTATGCCACTATGAGTACTATCCTCTGTTCGTCAGTTTGACTCCTGACGAGATGGAGCAGTACAATATTATCACGGAGAAACTCAGAAAGTTCATCGACCCGCAAACAGGCAAGTATAAGAAGGATGCAGAAATGCTGCTGATGGCAAGAAAGCGTATCATACACAAAGCTGCCAACAAGAAACTGAAGGTGGCCCAATTGCTGGATGAACAAAAGAAGAAGGGCAACCTCAACTATACCTTTGTATTCGTGCCAGAGGGTTATGAGCCTGACTATGCTGAGATAGATGACTACAACATCGACAACGAGGATATTCACATCATCGATGAATACTCGCAGATGTTCCGCGAACGCAAGTATTCCTATCATCAGTATATCAGCGGACTCGACGATGCACCTTCGATACTCGACTCTTTTGAGCGTGGCGATATTCAGATTCTTTTGTCGATGAAGTGTCTCGATGAAGGTGTTGATATTCCAAGGGCGCAGAATGCGATATTCATATCCAGCACAGGCAATCCCCGCCAATTCATTCAGCGTCGCGGACGTGTGCTCAGAACCTGCAAAGGCAAAGATATGGCTTATATCTGGGACTTGATAGTAATGCCACCAGACATATCAGATTCTGCCTCGACCATAGAACGCAGCCTTTTTGCAGGTGAAGTTAGAAGAATATTGAACTTTGCTGCTTTGGCAGATAATAAGATAGATATACTCTATGGCGAACTGAAACATGTTTGCGATTCTCTTAACATCCCAATGTTTGATTTACTTGATACAGAAGAAGAACAGTATAACTAAAAATACAGAACGATGGCTATACAAGATGAAATGTACAAAATGATAGAGCAAGAAATTGACCTCGTCGTTAAAGAAGAGCGAGAAAAAGTGCTCGTTGATATTGGCAAAGCAAAGAAGGTCGCTAAGATGCTGACAGAACTCAGCGTAGATAAATCTGAGGCTGACAGCTTAGTAAATCAGTATATGGCAAATATTAAGAACATCTGTAATTCATAAAGCTATGAAGATAAACAGTATTACTATTAATAACTTCCAGTCTTATTATGGAGAACAGACCATTGAGTTTGGTGATGGTCTGAATCTGGTGATTGGAAATGGCGGTAAAGGCAAGTCAAAACTGTTCAATGCATTTTACTGGGTGTTGTTCGGTAAGATATATGTCACAAGTGAAGGATGGTGTACGACAGATGACTTGTATCTTAGTTCTCATAAAGCCCTTCACAAGTTTGAGTATATCAACAAGAAAGCTTTGTACGACGCAAAAATAGATGGAAAGGTTGACTGTTATGTACAATTGGACTTGACGGATGATCAAGGTCAAAACTACATTATCGAGCGTCAAGCAAGTGCCATACGCCAACCTGTTCAAGAATGGGACAAGCCAGAATCCTGGAATGTCAGCCCATCTTCGTTGAAAGTTACTTATGATGTTGCTACAGGAACCAAAAGTGATAATGGTATCATGGCTGAAAGCATTATCGCAGATTTGTTTCCAGAGGGCATTCGTGGTTACATTTGGTTCCAAGGAGAATCTTTGGACAGCCTTATAGATTTCAGAAAGAAGCAGAATCTGAAGGATGCCGTGAGGCATATCTCGTATTATCCCTATTACGAGAAACTGACCTCTATAATATCCAAGTCCAAATCTAAAATTGAGTCTCAGGAGTCAAAAAAGTTGAAGGAGGCAAACAAACAGAACTCTGAGATAAGAAGTTTGCTTTTGAAGATTGACTTCTTGCGGGGCAGGATACAGACAGAAGAAGATAACAAGAAGAAATACGAAAACAACATCGCACAAATTGAAATAGCTTTAGCTGATGATGAAACAAAGATGCAAGGACTTGCAGGTTTTTCTAAACTAATCAAGGACTATGACGATTGTGAGAAAGAGATAATAAGAATCAACAATCAGCTAACAGAAATAGACAATAACCAACGAAGCCTGTTGCCTTCTCTGTGGATTCTAAGAGGTATCGATGGGTTGGTTGAACAAAGCAAGGAAATAATTTCCTCACACGTAGAAGTAGAAACGGCTGTACCTGAAAGGAAGTATATTGATGAACCAAGTAGAGCCAAATTGGAGGAAATTCTAAACAAGGACCACCAATGTTTCGTTTGTGGCTCTCCTGTTGATGAAGCCCATCCTCATGCTGTGGAATGGATTGTGAATCGACTGAGAATGCAGGAGGAGTATTACAAGGAACTAGATGACTATCGCAATAACATGGAGTTCTCCAAGCAATTCAACATGTTTGTGGGAAAGATACAAGATTATCCCGACTTTGTGTTGAGAAGCCTGAAAGGAATAGACAAGCAATTCCAGGATACAGAAGAGGAAATGGATAGGCTCATTGCCAAGAGACGGAAGTATCTGGAAAAGAAAACTGAGTTGGACAAACAGATTGAGTCTATCAAACAGAAATATGGCGTTGACCCTCATCGCGAAGCCAGTAGCGTCCCAACGCTAACAAGTAATATAAGAGCTTCACGCGGCAATCTGGAGAAACAGAAAAAGCTCTTGGAGTCTTGTAAATCTGCCATCAGCGATTATAAGAGGCAACAGGAGAATGCAGAGCGGGAACTGAAGGGTATGGGCGCAAACACAGGAACAATTACACAGGTAGCTGAAACGGAGTGGAAACACATTTCAACGTTCTTAGAGGATGTTTGCCGTACTGTTCAAGAGAAAGCCCGCAAGGAACTGCTCCATAAGATTGAGGACAGGGCTAATCAGTTCTACGAGAAGTTTACTGAACACGACAAGGGTTACAAAGGTCGCGTGGAAATAGACGAAGACTATTCCATCACCTTTGATGGTGGCCTGAATACTAGTCATGAGGACAGAAAGAAGATGAGTATCATCAATGCGTTGCTTGCCTTGAACCAAGAGGCTATTGGCACATATTATCCGTTTATTAGCGACGCTCCGACCTCCAGCTTTGACCCAAGTACCACCCATAAATATCTAATGGGTATCAAGGATATATTTGGTCAGTCTATCATTATGACAAAGGATGTTGAGGTCGGTAGTGACAAATACGAAGACCTCTATAACCAAGGGAATGTATCACGCATCTTCCAACTTGAGAGTCAGATTTATCGTACTGACTCGAAAGAGCCGGAAATATGGGAAGTGTCAACCGTTGTAAAAGAACTCAAATAGCGAAGAAATATGGATAATATATTCGATTTACGATTCTCCTTTGAGCAAAAGACTAAGGATGAAGTGATATATAAGTTCTCCAATAAGCAAGGTGGAGACTTTAATGTATTCTCTTACCATTGGCAATGTTTTGTTTGGGCCGCTATTATAGGTTTCCTTAGAAACGTGCGTCGCCCACTAACACCACCAATTGCAGATAAGCCTTTCAGTTTGAACACAATGATGAATAATCATGGCGAGAAGGACGCACAGGCTCTTATTTGTCTTGCTATAGCAAAGGCTGGCTCATTAGACATCATGAAGAATCCTGTTGATGCCATTAATCTCATCAACGAGTACGCCAATGGTGGCTTCTATCATATAATGAAGTTGATGGAGAATGGTGAGAACTCCTTCAATGACCTGGAGAAAGTGAAGCAAGAAATCTTCTCTCGTAATTATGACGATAACGGTTTATTGCAGCCAGCACCAAAAATTGAGGAGTATGTAGTTCCTGAAGAAGAGTATAACAAAAAGGTTGAAGATAACGAACCTGATATAGAAGTAAACGCCCAAGAGGCACTAATGAAAGCTGAGAGAAAATCTCATAGGTGGTCATTAAGTCAAGAGAAAGCCCTCATTGGTTACTATCAAGCAGGTATGACGATTGACCAACTTGCCAAACTCTTTGGAAAAGATGAGGACGCTGTTATGGAAAAACTTGCTCACAAGGGATTCGTTGTATAACGGTGTCCGGAGGAATGATCTGTACGTATTGATAAGAGAGAATGTAATAAACATGTTAAACTACTGAGAGTGTAAAGTAAACTGTGTCAGGCTACAATAAAAAGTAGTATAACACAGTTTACTTTACATTCTCCCCTGTTCCAATTTTTTTTTGTATTTTTACTTAGTTCAAAATCGTCCTGTCCTTTTTCTATTTGCCTTTTCCTTCCTCATCGTTTATAGGGTGATTACCTTCTCCATACCATTCTCCCGTCATCACCCAAACCTCATAAAAGTATAGCCACTCAGAAGCCCATGGAACAATCGTTGTCGCAAGTGGCATAGTAGGATTCCATTCTTTATTACGCCAATCATATAAGCAAATCTTCTGAGACTCGTTACAATACACATGTGGCAATTTCGTTTTTCCTTTTGCTAAAGGAAGATGCTTCGGGAACAATACATAGGTGTCAGGTGTCATAACCCCTTTTGAATTTGGGTGATATTTTATTTTAACTGTGTAGTAACGACTCATGGCAGTAGGTTGAATATCATAGCACCATACAAGTTTTCGCCTCCCGACTTCCAACTTGCAGCCAGGAAAGAGAGATCTTAGCTGCTGTGCCTGTGCCATTGTGGATAATTCCTTATTCATCGTCCTCACTTCCAAAGAAATTGTGACCAGCTGCTACGGCTGTGCTTCCGACAGAAGATAAAACGCCAGTACTCCCCATACGCAAGTTACCAGATTTACGCTCTTCGAGTTTGCGCTTGGCTAAGGCAGCAAACGTCTTCTGAGACATATCTTTTCCAAACGAATCACTAAAGTGTCGTTCAAGCAACAAACGATCACTAGAAGATGCCATGTTTTGTATATTTGCCTCTAATTTATCAAGCCATTCGTAAAAAAGGCGCTGTTTTCGGGGGGTCTCTGGCCATTTGTCAGCGAAATTCTCTTGGCTATTGACAGGATTGGGCACCCATTTGACTTCCTTTCCATCCTCCATGCGAGTCTCAATATTATTTCTCATTTTTGCAACGACATTACGGAAAGCTACAACAAGGTCTTTTTCTCCATCATAGGCTCTTGCGGCAAGAGTAGTTATTATAATAGAGATTGGCTTATCATCATCCCCACCATAGTGAATGTCACGATGACGTTTGAGTAGCTGCACTACTCTTTGAAGTATTGTCTTGTTCTTTCGTTTAGCAGGTAATGGATTCACATCATCTCTAGTAAAGAATCGTACATCACTTGTATTTCCTTTCTGTTGCTGAAGCTCAAACCAGCGGGCATATCCAAAAGGATTGCTCTTCAGCCATGTCAATGGCAATGGGCTGGTTTTGTAATCAAGACTTTCTTTGTCCGTGATTCTAATTGCAGCTTTATCATAGTCGGATTCTGACAGTTCTCTTGCAGAGAACATCTCTCGAACAATAGTTTTATAGTTCTTGTCGACTATACTCGGCAAAATATCCATATGATACTTCTGGGTAGTTGTTGTAGCATTATCACGATATAATAATGTCCAGCATCGACGGCCCTCTTCATCCAACAACTCCCTATAACGCTTACTTTCTTTTAGACGATCGCCTACTCGCTGCTTAACATCATACTGTGTCCAGTTGGGCTCTTTGGACTTAAGCTCACAGACTAAATCAATGTCAAGGTCATCGCCTTCTTTGATGGGGCGAATAATGGTGCCAAGGTTAAATGAGCCTTGGGGAAATACTTCCACATCATACTCACTAAGCGAGGAACCCTCTTGAGCTAAGTATTCACCTACAGCCTGATAGCTCAAACGAATAGCTGTGTCTTCAGTGTCTGTAATATCAAGATTCTTTGCTAACTCTTCCAGAACCTCATTTAATTCTTTTTCCTTCTCGTTCATTTTATACCTCCTGTATTTATATTGTCATTACTTTTATATCCAAATCATTATTTCGGTCAAATAGGTTGAACGCCCTATCGGCCTTTATATTGCGGACCATACCCAATGTGACTGCACAAGACACAGACATAGCCATATGAACATCTATACTTTCGCCTATAGGCGCATGGTGATTGATGTCTTCAAGGATAGCTCTAACCTTCACGCGAAAAGCACTCAGTTGTTCTTTTGAGCGCAAATAGTCATTGTTGGGTTCTGGTACCTTCATTTCCCAAATACTTACACCTTTCTCTGGGTATAATTTTTCAACTCTCTCTCGAATAGCAGAACTAAGGGAGAATACCAACACTGGGTGACCACACTTATCACCCGGTTCATTAACTATGAATGGTTGCTCCTTATCGGTTTGCCACATCCAAGAGCGTGGCTCCTTGTGAAGTTGATAGACCTGTGCATCAAACTTATCTGACATCAGAGTTCCAAGTAACACCAACAGTGGCATGGGAGCTATAGCAAACACGGAAAAACGGCTCATTCTGTTGGCTTGTATATATTGTTCGACCTTCAGCTGAAATTGTCGTTCAAGGTTTTGTTGCTCTGTTGCCCAATACTCTGGGGATTTATCCTTAACTGAAGAATTTACAAGTCCTAATTCAATAGGTCTTGACTCAGAGGGATACCACCCGTCATGAAGCAGCGTCTCATTAGCTTCGTCAGGGCTAATGACACAATTATGACAACCCACATTGGCTGCATAAGTAATCACTGTGGAAAATCTATCCTTACCTATGCTTAGAATGCGACGCACACGCTCTTCATGACGTTTTTTCATCGCAAAGAGTTCTTCAGTTGAATACTTCTCCAAGAGTGTATCTATCATTTTGTGATGCTTTGGACATAGCAACATAATATTTTTTCTATCAGTGCAGTACTCATCTGATAAAACAACATCTCCGCGTGGGCCATCCTTCGAATCGCCAATAATATGTGCATATTCTCCAAAGTTAAATTCTTGCTTCGTCAGCATGTCCTCATAGATAAATTCTGGACATCCTTCTAATTCACATTGACCACCTGCTTCGGCAAGCAGTATTCTCTGATCCTGTTGACTTAATGTTCTTTTTGACATAAATATGTTTTCCTTTCATTAAAAAATAACTTATCGGCGGCAAAGGTAAGGAGAAAAATTGATTTCTCCAAATATTTTCCCGCATTTCTGCGTATTTTTTCTACGCAATTAACATATTGCGAATGTTTTATCGTGATTGAAAATAAAAAAAGCGTAGCAATGCTACGCTTTTTGCCAATCATTTTATTGTTATATCAATTAAGGGCTGACTTAACCTCAGTAATGAATGTGTCAAAATCGAAATCGTCCTCAATGAAAGGGAGACCATCCAATTCGTTATCCATATATACCTTAAATAAATTATTATTCTTGTGAATTTTAGACTGGTTTACTTTGAGGATTTGCGTTTCTCCATCTTCATTTTTTTTACAGATTCTGATAATGTCACGACGTAGTCTTTTATTCATTAACAGAGCTATGGTCTGGGTCGTTAGTATCAACTGGCTTCTTGACGTAAGAACTATATACATCCTCAATAACAGATTCATTGCTATTTGGTGGATTGAATAACTAAATTCATCAATCAATGTGCAGCGTCTATTCTTAATCATATCTAAAATAAGTACGACCATTCTTATCATACTTATTGTCCCTCTCGATTCCATCTCCACATCAATAGGGTATGTACCATGGGATGTTTGGTGATAGAAATTCATATCCCATTTATGAATCTTGCCATCTGAGCTATTTTTTCGAATCTGTTCTATCAGAGATTTTGGCGCATCATCCAGAAATTCTTTGGGGATATCAAATACATGCTCCGTTAAAACATAATCGTTTATCTTAGCATCAACGCTATGCAATAAATTTATAATAACCTTCTTTATAGCTGGCTGATTTAACGCTTCTTTGTCTTCCACCAATTCCATCGGATCAAAATCAGAACCCGTAACCATTCGAATTTCTCTACGGAAATAAAGATAGTGTTTCTTCAAAATCTCACTCGCAAGATTTTTTGACCCAAAAGAAGCCAATACCGTTGTATTATTTAGCGTACTTACTACAAGTGCTTTTCTGTCTTCACTATTTAAGTCACAATTATTTCCAAAATTTATCGCAGTTCTTCCATCTACATAGGAGCGTTTATAGACCGAGGCTGTGCTACGTCCATTATGAAGTATCAGCGATTCTTCTATTATATAATCAGCGTTCAAAACAACACGATAAGAAAACCTCTCCTCACCTATATAATAAAACATAGTTATCTCTGTAGGAAGTTCGCGTGAGTCTTCATCTAGTAAGAAAGGTTTATAGGTCGGTTTTTCCTCAGGATCGTTATAACAATTAACAGCAAGATGACGTAGATAACTAATAGCACTCAAAGCATTGGTCTTACCTGCACCATTGTTTCCTATAAAAACCAACATCTTAAGTAATTTGATACCACCGATCTCTGTGAACCAAGATTCTTGTTCACTTTGACTTGCACTTATTTCGCGAGATGCCACAAATGAGATTTCCTGCTCATCCTTGAACGAGAGGAAATTCTTGACCTTAATACACTCTATCATTTCTTTTCTGCCATATTTTACTGCAAAAGTACATTTTTTATATTAAATAAACAAACAAATTATAATTATTTATGGATTCTGCGTATGTTTTTTACGCAAAACAATATTATAATAATAAAAAGACAATTCATTTTTGGTAATAATACTCCGCCCCTGCCAAGAGCAGGTGCCAAGAGCAGAGCATACGGTCTATAGTGTTACCCGATAGCAATTAATGTGTCATCGGGTAAATCATATCTGACAGGACGGGCGAAGGAGATGGCCCTACCATCGTAAACGGGGATTGTTGTATCAATGCCGCGACGCTGCAACTCGTCGATGAGTGTCTGATTGTGATAAGCTCGCATACTGGACCACTCTGGACTCTGCGCCTAGATGTTGAAAACGGTTACTAACTCGGGAATCCGCATGTCTGCGAAACGCAGAGAACAACGGATGTAATATATGTGCTGTTGTATAACTTGGAATGTTCTTGAAGTCAATAATGTAACTTGACTTTCGTTGAGTTTAATTCTCGTCTCAGCAATATTCAAACGAGTTTGATACAGCATTCGGCTCGTCATAACTTCCGTATCGTACCTGATTCACCGTGGTTTTCAAAACTCGGTTGGCGAGTCCATCTGAAGATGACTGCTCTTGATGCTTTCGGATACAAAAATAATGAAAAACAGGCAAAGGACAAAACATTTGCCCAAATAATTGTGTTGCCAGTTGAAACCACATGAGTGTTTTCAACTTGTCAACGTTAGAACTTGACAACGCTCTGCATAGATTATCTTTTGCAGAATCTTTTGAGGGAATTCTGCAAAGTTGTGGGTGCAGACGGGGCGCAACATTCAAAATTGGGTGCAAATTGGGTGCAACTTTGAAATGTATAAAAAAGAAAAATTCTGTAAGTCGTTGACCTACAGGACTCTTTCTTTGGCGCTTCAGGATGGGCTTGAACCAACGACCCCCTGATTAACAGTCAGGTGCTCTAACCAACTGAGCTACTGAAGCAGGTTTTGCTTGTTTGCGGGTGCAAAGGTAATACGTTTTTCTGAAATGCGCAAACTTTTTGAGGAAAAATTTCATGGGAAAGGTGTTTTTTTGTAACTTTGCAAGCAAAATAGTTTATTTTATAGTTCATGAAGCTTAGAATTGTATCGCTTATCCTGCTGTCATGTCTGACAATGCAAGTATCTGCACAGGATGTAAAGAATCATAATCTGGAGGTGGCAAAGAATCTGGAAATCTTCAATGCCATCTACAAGAATCTCGACTTGATGTATGTGGACACCTTGGATGCCAATACAGTGATTGGAACGGGTATCAACGCCATGCTTCGCTCGCTGGACCCCTATACTGAATATTATCCTGAGGAGAAACAGAAAGACCTAAAACTGTTGATGACGGGTAAGTATGCTGGTATTGGCGCCCTGGTACGCTACCATCAGAAATTGAAGCGTGTCGTGATTGAAGAGCCTTATGCCGGGATGCCTGCCGCAGAGATAGGACTGAAAAAGGGAGATATCATCCTGCAGATTGACGATACGCTGATGACAGACAAGACGGTATCGTATGTCAGTGAGCATCTGCGTGGTGACGCGGGTACGACCTTTGTCCTGAAGATTCAACGTCCGTCAACAGGTAAGAAGATGACTTTCAAGATCACACGCCGCAGTATCAAGATGCCTGAGATAACCTATTATGGCATGCGTCCGAATGGTATTGGATATATCAACCTGAACACATTTACGGGTGAGCCGTCGAAACCGATGCGCCGTGCCTTCCTGGATTTGAAGAAACGAGGTGCCACGAAACTGATTCTCGACCTGCGCGGGAATGGGGGCGGCTCTTTGGCAGAATGCGTGGATATCGCCAACATGTGGATTCCACAAGGGGTAACACTGGTAGAGACAAAAGGAAAGATCCGTCGTGCCAACTCTGAGTACAAGACACGTCTGGAACCTGTTGACACCTTGATGCCGCTCGTCATTCTCGTCAATAACGAGACCGCATCTGCCAGTGAGATCGTCAGCGGCTCTGTACAAGACCTGGACAGAGGAATAATTATAGGTACGCGCACATACGGAAAAGGACTGGTACAGATTCCCAATATAGAAGTACCCTATAACGGTAATCTCAAACTGACTACCTCAAAATACTATATCCCCAGTGGACGCTGTATTCAGGCTATCAACTACAAACACACGAGCGGAGGCTACAAAGAGCATGTCCCAGACTCCCTGACACGAGTGTTTTATACCAAAAAGGGACGTGAGGTTAGAGACGGGGGCGGTATCATGCCTGATATAGAGGTGAAGCCTGACACCATGGCAAATATCACCTTGTATCTGGACCGTATTGACTCCACAGAGACCGTGCTTGACTATGTGGTCGACTATATTGCCAAGCATCCGACAATAGCACCTGCCAAGGATTTCCATCTGACAGACGCGGACTATGCCGACTTCAAGCAGCGTGTAGTCAAGGCTGGGTTCACCTACGACCAAGTCAGCAAGAAACAATACGAGGAGCTGGTGAAAGTTGCCAAGTTCGAAGGCTATTATGACGATGCCCGTGCGGAGTTTGAGGCTTTAAAGGCAAAACTCGACCATCACGACATTGCCCGTGACCTCGACCTGCATAGGGAAGAGATTCAGCACATGATAGAACAGGACATCATCTCTGCCTACTACTATCAGGAAGGACAAATGGAAGCTGCGCTGCAACACGATAAGACGCTGAAAGAAGCAGAGCGGATCCTGAACACGCCAGGAGAGTATGAGCGAGTGCTTTCTCCATCCAAAAATGAAAATAATCAGTAAAATACTTGCAGGATTGCGGAAAAATGCGTAATTTTGCAACCGTTCAGCGGAATGAGGGGCTTGAAAAAGCCTCTCATTCTTGTTTAATTACCAAATAAGGTGTATGATTAATAAAGACGTAGTAAAAACAACTGTAGAGGAATGGCTCTCTGGAAATGACTATTTCCTGGTGGACGTTGAGATGACGCCCGATGGCCGTATTGTGATTGAAATAGACCATGCCGATGGTGTATGGATTGAGGATTGTGCAGCACTGAGTCGTTTCTTGCAAGAGAAACTGGGTGAGGAACTGGGCGATTACGAGCTGGAGGTTGGTTCAGCAGGTATCGGTCAGCCCTTCAAGGTAGTACAGCAATACCGTAACCACATCGGCAAGGAGGTGGAAACCCTCCCTCTTGACGGAAAGAAGCAACAAGGTATCCTCAAAGAAGTCGCAGACGACGGACTGTCGTTCGTGATTACAGTAAAAGAGAAACAAAAGCAGGAAGGGAAGAAGCGCCCTGTCATCGTAGATGTCGACAAGACCTTCAAGATGGAGGATGTCAAGTACACCAAGTACCTGTTATCTTTTAAGTAGAATAAGTATAAATAAAAATAATAATCAATGGCTACAAAGAAAGAAGCTAAAGGTCCCTCTATGATAGAGACCTTTCAAGAGTTTAAAGAGACCAAGAACATTGACCGCACCACGCTGGTAAGTGTGCTTGAGGAGAGTTTCCGCAATGTGATTGCCAAGTTATTTGGCTCTGACGAGAATTTTGACGTGATTGTAAACCCTGACAAGGGTGACTTTGAGATTCATCGCAACCGTATCGTGGTCGCTGATGGTGACGTACAGGACGAGAACAAGGAAATTTCCTTGACAGAGGCACAGAAGATTGAGCCTGACTATGAGATAGGTGAAGAGGTTTCTGAGGAGGTGGACTTCCAGAAATTCGGTCGTCGTGCCATCTTGAACCTGCGCCAGACACTTGCTTCTAAAATTCTGGAACTGGAGCACGACTCCCTGTACAACAAGTATAAGGATAAAGTCGGACAGGTTGTCAGCGGTGAGGTTTATCAGATGTGGAAACGTGAGGTATTGCTAATCGACGATGAGGGTAATGAGTTGCATCTTCCGAAAATGGAGCAGATCCCCAGCGACAACTACCACAAGGGTGAGACCATCCGCGCCATCGTAAAAGAGGTACAGAATGAGAACAATAATCCTCGTATCATCCTATCCCGCACCAGTCCACAGTTCCTGGAGCGTCTGTTAGAAGCCGAGGTCCCAGAGATTAACGATGGTCTGATCACTATCCGTCGCGTGGCCCGCATGCCAGGAGAGCGTGCCAAGATCGCCGTGGAGAGCTATGATGACCGTATCGACCCCGTAGGAGCATGTGTCGGCGTGAAGGGAAGCCGCGTACATGGTATCGTCCGTGAGCTTGGTAATGAGAATATTGATGTCATCAATTTCTCAAATAACACGCAGCTCTTTATCCAGCGCGCCCTGAGTCCCGCTAAGGTCAACAGAATCGTGCTGAACCCAGAGGAGCACAAAGCTGAGGTCTACCTGAACCCAGAAGAAGTAAGCCTTGCCATTGGTAAAGGTGGTCTGAATATCAAGCTCGCCTCTATGCTGACAGAGTTTACGATTGATGTATTCCGTGACGTGAATGAGGCAGAGGAGGATGAGGATATCTACCTCGACGAGTTTGCCGATGAGATTGACCAGTGGATCATCGACTCTATTAAAGCGATTGGTCTGGATACTGCCAAGGCTGTATTGAATGCTCCTCGTGAGATGCTGGTGGAGAAGGCAGACTTAGAGGAGGAGACTGTTGACCATCTGTTGGAAGTACTCCGTGCAGAGTTCGAGTAAAGTTTAGAGTTTAAAGTTTAGAGTTAAGAGTTAATGGGAGTAAGATTAAATAAAGTATTATCCGAACTGAATATAGGACTTCAAACGGCAGTTGATTTCCTAAAGAATAAGAAAGAACTTGGTGAGGTAAAGGACGAGATGACACCAAATACGAAAATCTCGGACGAGCAATATCAGGCATTGGTCGGTGAGTTCAAAGGCGATAAAGCCGTCAAGACACAGGCTGACATGATATTCACCAAGAAAGTCAAGGAGAAGAAGACAGAGAAGGTCGAGAAAGTGGTGGAGAAAAAAATCACCGTGACCGAGGAACTGTTGGAGCATCGCCCACAGTTTAAAACTGTTGGCAAGATTGACCTTGACAATGTAGGGAAACCTGCTGTCAAGAAAGAAGAACCCCCTGTGACTGCTGCCGAGAGTCCAGAGGAAGAGAAACCTCAGGTGGAGACGCCGATAGAGGAAGTGAAAGAAGAACCTGTTGTAGAGGCTCCTTCTGTGTCGGAGTCAGAGTCTGAGGAGCCTGCCACTATCGCAGAGACAGAGAACGAAGAATCCACCGCTTCTGGTGTGAAAGTGATTGGTAAGATAGATCTCTCGTCCATTAACCAGAGTACTCGTCCTAAGAAAAAATCAAAGGAGGAGCGCCGTAAGGAACGTGAAGAGAAAGCCGCCCAGCAGCACGCTGCCAGTGGAGAGCGCAAAAAACGTGAGCGCATCCGTTCCGGCAAGGTGGATATTGAGGCTGCTGCCAGTCAGGCGAACCAACAACAAGGAAAAAAGAATAAGAACAAGGGGGGTAACCAGAACTTCAATGACAACCAGCAGCAAGGTGGTGGAAAGAAGAACAAGAAGAACCGTCCTGTCAAACCCCTGGAGGTAGATGACGAGGCAGTAGCACGTCAGGTCAAGGAGACCCTTGCCCGCCTGACCTCTAAGAACCAGAATAAGAAAGGTGCCAAATATCGTCGCGAGAAACGTGATGCCGTACAGGAGCGTTTAAGCGAGGAGATGGCAGCAGAGGCAGCAGAGAGCAAGGTATTGAAACTGACAGAATTCGTAACTGTCAGCGAGCTCGCCACAATGATGAATGTGGGTGTCAACCAGGTTATTGGTACTTGTATGAGCATCGGTATCATGGTAAGTATCAACCAACGTCTGGATGCCGAGACCATTAATATCGTTGCCGAGGAATTTGGCTTCACTACTGAGTACGTGAGTGCTGAGGTACAGAACGCAATCACAGAGGAGGTTGATGATGAGAACGACTTGCTAACACGTGCTCCCATCGTAACGGTAATGGGTCATGTTGACCATGGTAAGACCTCTTTGCTTGACCATATCCGTAACACTAACGTGATTGCCGGTGAGGCTGGTGGTATCACTCAGCACATCGGTGCTTATAACGTCAAACTGAAAGATGGTCGTCAGATCACCTTCCTAGACACTCCAGGTCACGAGGCGTTTACCGCTATGCGTGCCCGTGGTGCCCAGGTGACCGATATCGCCATTATCATTATTGCCGCTGATGACTCTGTGATGCCTACTACCAAGGAGGCTATCGCCCATGCCCAGGCAGCCAATGTCCCCATGGTCTTCGCTATCAATAAGATTGATAAGCCAGGAGCTAACCCTGATAAGATACGTGAGGACCTTGCCAATATGAACCTGCTCGTAGAGGAATGGGGTGGCAAGTACCAATGTCAGGAGATCAGTGCGAAGAAAGGTATTGGTGTCGATGAGCTTCTGGAGAAAGTGCTTTTGGAAGCTGAGATGCTCGATCTGAAGGCAAACCCGAACCGTAAAGCTACGGGTAGCATTATCGAGTCATCGCTGGACAAGGGTCGTGGCTATGTCAGCACCGTATTGGTATCTAACGGTACCTTGCAGGTGGGTGATGTCGTCATTGCCGGAACAGCATGGGGTAAAGTAAAGGCGATGTTCAACGAGCGTAACCAGCGTATCGAGAAGGCCGGTCCTGCAGAACCTGCTATCATCCTCGGTCTGAATGGTGCTCCTACCGCTGGTGACACTTTCCATGTGATGGAGACAGAGCAGGAAGCTCGTGAGATTGCCAACAAACGTACCCAGTTACAGCGTGAACAGAGTCTGCGTACTACGAAGACCGTTGGTCTTGATGAGATCTCCCACCGTATTGCCCTTGGTGAGTTCCATGAGTTGAACATCATCGTGAAGGGTGATACCGACGGTAGTATTGAGGCTCTCTCTGACTCATTCATCAAACTGTCCACAGAGAAAGTACAGGTGAACGTCATTGCCAAGGCTGTCGGTCAGATATCAGAGAACGATGTCATGCTTGCTTCTGCTTCCGACGCCATCATCGTCGGCTTCCAGGTTCGTCCTTCAGCGGATGCCCGTCGTGCCGCAGAGCGTGAGGGTGTCGAGATCAACACCTATTCTATTATTTATGATGCCATCGATGAGGTGAAGTCGACGATGGAGGGTATGCTCGACAAGGTGAAGAAGGAAGTTGTCACTGGTGAGATTGAGGTCAAACAAGTGTTCAAGATTTCCAAGGTCGGTACTGTTGCCGGTGGACTTGTTACTGAAGGTAAGGTACACTCTAAGGACAAGGCACGCGTGGTTCGCGATGGTATCGTGATCCATACGGCACCTATTGATGCCCTGAAGCGCTACAAAGATGATGCCAAGGAAGTGGCAACAGGATTGGAGTGCGGTATCTCACTGGTCAACTTCAACGACATCCAAGTTGGTGATATCATCGAGACCTTCATGGAGATTGAGGTAGAACAGAAGTTGTAGACAGAATAAATTATTGAGACTAAATAACATATTAATATTTTACATCTTCTGAATAAAGATTGAGGATTATTTGTTATTCTGTTATGATGTCTATAAAAAGTTCTTATGTCTGAAAACAAGAATGAGTTTGTCCGTCAGGTTGCCGAACAGAAATATGAGTTCGGCTTCACGACGGATGTACATACAGAGATTATTGAGAAAGGGCTGAACGAGGATATCGTTCGGCTCATCTCTGCTAAGAAAGGGGAACCCGAATGGATGCTTGAGTTCCGCCTTAAGGCTTTCCGTTACTGGAAGGAGCAACAAGAGCCTAAATGGGGACATGTGCATGTTCCCGAGATTGATTATCAGGCGATTTCGTATTATGCAGACCCACTTGCCAAGAAACCTGAGGGTGATGGTAAGATAGACCCTGAGTTGGAGAAGACCTTCGACAAGCTTGGTATTCCCCTTGAGGAACGACTGGCACTTAGTGGTAATACTGCCGTTGACGCCATTATGGACTCTGTCAGCGTAAAGACAACTTTCAAGGAGAAACTGCGTGAGAAGGGAGTCATCTTTTGTTCCATCGGAGAGGCTATCAAGGAACATGGCGACCTAGTGCGCCAGTACCTTGGGACAGTGGTGCCTTACAAGGATAATTTCTTTGCGGCATTGAACAGCGCGGTCTTCTCTGATGGCTCCTTTGTGTATATTCCGAAAGGGGTGCGCTGTCCAATGGAACTGAGCTCGTATTTTCGCATCAACGCCCGTAACACAGGACAGTTTGAACGTACACTCATCATTGCTGATGACGATGCTTATGTATCGTATCTTGAAGGGTGCACCGCTCCTATGCGTGACGAGAACCAGTTACATGCAGCTATCGTTGAAATTATAGTGAAAGACCGGGCAGAGGTAAAATACTCTACCGTTCAGAACTGGTATCCTGGTGATGAGAACGGCAAGGGTGGTGTTTTGAATCTTGTAACCAAACGTGGCGATCTGCGTGGAGTGGACTCCAAACTCTCGTGGACGCAGGTGGAGACAGGTTCTGCCATTACATGGAAATACCCCTCTTGTATCCTCAGAGGTGACCATTCACAGGCAGAGTTCTATTCTGTGGCTGTCACTAATAACTATCAAGAGGCGGACACAGGTACCAAGATGATTCATATTGGCAAGAACACCAAGTCGACCATTATCTCGAAAGGTATCTCTGCAGGTCACTCACAGAACTCATACCGGGGATTGGTGCGTGCGGCTGCCACTGCTGATAACGCCCGTAACTATTCTAGTTGTGACTCGCTATTGCTGGGATCCGATTGTGGTGCCCATACCTTTCCTTATATGGATGTGCACAACGATACTGCTGTTTTCGAGCATGAGGCTACCACCTCAAAAATCTCCGAAGACCAGCTCTTTTATTGCAATCAGCGCGGCATACCGACCGAACAGGCGGTCGGTCTCATCGTCAACGGCTATGCCAAGGAGGTCTTACAGAAACTACCTATGGAGTTTGCCGTTGAAGCTCAGAAACTACTAAGTGTATCATTAGAAGGAACTGTTGGATAAAATAATAAAAACTATGTTAGAGAAATTATTTGGATTTGATCCCTCCAAGATGACCTTACGCAAGGAGGTGATAGGTGGCATTACCACCTTTTTAACGATGGCTTATATCTTAGCTGTCAATCCCAGCATCCTCTCTGCTACTGGCATGGATGCAGGTGCTGTGTTTACCACAACGTGTATCTCAGCTGTAGTAGGAACCTTAGTGATGTCTATCTATGCCAAATTGCCTTTTGTCTTGGCTCCTGGCATGGGACTGAATGCTTTCTTTGCATTTACCGTCGTGCTCACTATGGGCTATTCGTGGCAGTTTGCGCTAACTGCTGTCATGATAGAGGGACTTATCTTTATCTTGCTGACCGTTACTGGCTTACGCCAGCATATTGTCAACGCCATCCCCTTGGTCTTGCGTCGAGCCATCAGTCCTGGTATCGGACTGTTTATTGCCTTCGTGGGACTGAAGGGTGCTGGTATTGTTGCCTCATCGGAAGCCACATTCATCACATTGGGTAATCTACATGACCCCGCTGTGCTGCTTAGTATCTTTGGTATCATATTAACGGCTGCACTCTTGGTTAGGGGCATAACAGGATCACTGCTCATTGGTATCTTGGCGACCACCATTGTAGGTATCCCTTTAGGCATTACCCATTTTTCGGGTATCATGTCAGCACCACCATCTATCAGTCCTATCTTCATGCAGTTTGAGTGGCACAATATTCTCACGGCAGATATGGCTGTCGTAGTGCTCACCTTCCTGTTTATCGATATGTTCGATACCATCGGTACCCTTATTGGTGTATCTAACCGTGCAGGTATGGTTGATGACAATGGCAACGTGAAGAATCTGAATCAGGCCTTTATGGCTGATGCCATTGGTACTACTGTCGGTGCTATGCTTGGTACATCAACGGTAACGACTTACGTAGAGAGTGCTTCTGGTGTCAACGTAGGTGGACGCTCTGGGTTGACTAGTTTTATTGCCGCCATCTGCTATGTTGTGGCACTGCTCTTTGCACCGATATTCCTTGCTATTCCTGAACAGGCTACAGCTGCTGCACTGATCCTGGTTGGTGTCATGATGATGTACGATATCCGCAAGGTTGATTTCTCCAATTATGTAACGGCTATACCTTGTTTTATCTGTATTGTGCTCATGCCACTTACCTACAGTATATCTGATGGTATCCTTATGGGTGTTATTTCCTATGTGCTGATCCATCTGTTGTCAGGAACATTCAAAGATAAAGACATACGTAACAATATGAACTGGGGAACCATCCTTCTGGCCATTTTGTTCATCTGCCGTTATGCATTCCTGTAGTTCGATGTTAAAAGAATAATAGAATGTTAGAAGTCAAAAACTTACACGCCAAAATTGGAGAAAAAGAGATATTGAAAGGCATCGACCTCCTTATTAATGATGGTGAGACACATGCCATCATGGGACCGAATGGCTCTGGTAAGTCGACACTGAGTGCTGTGCTCGTGGGTAATCCTCTCTACGAGGTAACGGAGGGTGAGGCTTATTTCAATGGCAAGAACCTGTTGGAAATGAAACCAGAAGACAGAGCCCATGAGGGTCTTTTCCTATCGTTCCAGTACCCTGTGGAGATCCCAGGTGTCTCAATGACCAACTTCATGAAGGCTGCCATCAACGAGAAACGTAAGTATCAAGGGCTGGAGCCTATGAACGCTGCTGAATTCCTGAAACTGATGCGTGAAAAGCGTAAAGTGGTAGAACTGGATTCCAAACTGGCAAACCGTTCTGTAAACGAGGGGTTCAGTGGTGGTGAGAAGAAACGAAACGAGATCTTCCAGATGGCGATGCTCGAGCCCAAACTCTCCATTCTAGATGAAACAGACTCTGGTCTGGATGTTGATGCAATGCGTATCGTGGCAGAGGGGGTTAATAAGTTACAGACACCAGAAACTTCTTGTATCGTGATTACCCATTACGATCGCCTACTGGAGATGATTAAACCTCAGTTTGTGCATGTCCTCTATAATGGACGTATTGTGAAGACTGGCGGACCAGAACTTGCCGTACAGATTCAAGAACACGGCTATGATTGGATTAAGGAAGAAATTGGTGAAGAATAATGGGTAGCGAGAAGCAATACATAGAACTCTACGAGGAATGTCGCGAAATGATTCACAAGCATAGCAGCGATGTGATGAATGCGGAGCGTGACGAGGCTTTCTGTCGTTTTAAGGCACAAGGATTCCCATCAAAAAAAGTGGAGCGCTACAAATACACAGACATGCAGAAGCTCTTCGAGCCTGACTACGGCTTGAACCTGAATCGCCTCCAGATACCTGTCAATCCTTACGACGCATTCCGTTGCGATGTTCCCAACCTCTCTACGAGTCTTTATTTTGTAGTGAACGACATGCTCTATCACGACGAGAAACCCAAAGGACATCTTCCTGAGGGTGTCATCATTGGCTCACTGAAGGACTTTGCCACTAGTGACTATTATAACCATTTAGCTGGTCAAGCGAACGATGCCACTACCGACCTCAATACCATGCTGGCACAAGACGGACTATATGTCTATGTGCCCAAGAATGTAAAGGTAGAACGTGCCATTCAAGTGATTAATATCTTGCGTAGTGATGTCGATCTGATGGTGAGCCGTCGTGTTCTCATCATTCTCGAGGAAGGTGCCGAAATCAAAATGCTCTTCTGTGATCATGCTGCCGACGACCGTCATTTCCTTGCTACACAGGTCATTGAGGCTTATGTGGGAGTAAATGCTTCTCTAGACCTGTATTGCCTGGAGGAGACACACGCCAAGAACGTACGAATCAGCAATGTGTATATTGACCAGCAGGCAAACAGTCATGTGAATCATCATGTCATTACCCTACATAACGGTGTTACTCGCAACAAACTCGACTTGACACTTTCTGGTGAAGGTGCGGAATGTCAGTGTAATGGCTGTGTGATAGCAGACAAGCAACAACACGTTGACAATAATACACTTATCATTCACCAGGCTTCTCATTGTACCTCTAACGAACGCTACAAGTATGTCCTTGACGATAAGGCGACAGGAGCCTTTGCCGGACGTGTATTGGTTGAGCATGGTGCCCAGAAGACCGTCTCTCAGATGACGAACCAGAACTTGACAGCAACAAAAGAGGCTCGAATGTACACCCAACCTATGTTGGAGATTTATGCCGATGATGTGAAATGTGCCCATGGATCAACGGTAGGTCAGCTCAATGATGCCGCTTTGTTCTATATGCGCCAGCGTGGCATCTCTCTGAAAGAGGCGAAAATGCTTTTACAGAATGCCTTCATCAACGAGGTCATCGACCAAATGAATCTAGAGCCTTTACGCAACCGTCTGCACCATCTGGTGGAGAAACGCTTCCGTGGCGAGCTAAACAAATGTGAGGGCTGTAAGTTATGCAAGTAAAGATGGTGAAAGGAAAGTACCAAGACTTTTTCCATGAATAATTTGTATGGATAATATCTTTTTTTTATCTTTGCAACTGAAAAAAATGTAATGTCTTATGCAACAGCGTAGTTTTTTCCATTTGGTGGTCATCTTACTACTGATGTCGGCAATATTGAGTGCATGTAATAGGGTGAGAAAGGTCGCCCAACCAAATATGGCTCATGCCGATAGCGTCATTTTCAATGTGGGCGTGATGAAGGACTATGAGCGCATGAGGGCTTTGTCTGATAGTTTCGAGTTGACAAAAGACATTTCATCGCTTGACGCTAACCGTTGGCGTGGTGTGTCATACTATCGGCAAGGACAGTATCGGTTGGCTGAGATATATTACCGTAGAGCTATTGCTGATGATATCCATTCACAACAGGACTTGGTAAGCTATATCAAAGTGGCTCGTCGCCTGTCCGAGTTATTACTCGTGAAGGGCGACTTCGAAGGGGCACTGCGCATCGCTATCCCCGCTATAGCTAAGATGGACGATAAGCAAGTCGGCTCCGATATCGACTATGCTATCTTATTGAATAACATTGGCTGTTGTCAGTTGAATCTTGGACGTGACGAAGAGGCAAATAAGAGTTTCCTCACGGCTCGTGGTCATTATGAGAACCGGTGGAAGACAGATTCAACCGGTCGAGGATTCCAGGAGGCTGTCATCGGAACTGTTTATACCAGCATGGCATACATCAACATGCGACGCTATGCTGAGGCGGTCTATTGGATTGATCGAACGGAGATGTTGCTCAACAAATACCGCCAGTGTCCTGATGCCCGGTCAGAGTATTTCGACGAGTATCAGGGACGTATTGAGATTATGCGTGCCGTTGCCATGCAAGGACTGGACAAGCCCAAAGAAGCACAGAAAGCATATCAGGCATTCCAAAGAACGAACTACTCAAAGACTGGACCAGGACGTATTAATGCTAACGATTACCTGGTAGCTGCTAAACGTTATGAAGAGGCTGCCGACAACTACCGCTATCTAGATCAGACTTTGAGTAAATGGAGCATGGAGCCCTCTCTCGACAATATACAGTTATATATGTTACCCAAGTTCAGGGCTAACGAAATGGCTGGGAGGCGTGACTCTGCCCGTGTGATAGCTATGCGCATTTTCGAGTTACTCGATACAGCTATCATTAATCAGAAAAACAGTGCCACTGCGGAGCTTGCCACTATTTATGACACACAAGGCAAGGAGGCGGAGATTGCCCAGCAACAGGCCAACCTTAATAAACAACGATTGATCAGTACAGGAGTGGCTATGGTATTGATTATCGTGTTTTTCATTGTCTATACGCTCCATCGACGCGCCGCCACCCATCGTCTGGCTGTTGCCCATAACAAACTGGAGGAAGCACACCAGAAACTGAAGGTTGCATACGACCAGTTGGAAGAGACGACAGCTGCCAAGGAACGTATTGAGAGTGAACTACGTATCGCACGTAATATTCAGCAATCCATCGTACCCAATGTGTTCCCCAAATACAAAGGATTGGATATCTATGCCTATATGATGCCTGCCAAAGAAGTGGGTGGTGACCTCTATGACTATCTGTTAGATGACAATCATATTTATGTCTGTCTGGGTGATGTGTCGGGAAAAGGTGTACCAGCGTCCCTCTTTATGGCACAGGCTGCCCGTCTGTTCCGTGCAATGGCTAAACAGCATATGATGCCTGCTGATATTGCTACCCGTCTGAACGATGAACTGTGCGAAGGCAACGAGAACGGCATGTTCGTCACTATGTTCTTGGCTCTAATCAATCTTGAGACAGGAGCGATGGACTTTTGCAATGCGGGGCATAACCCTCCAGTTCTAGGTGACAAGTTCATGGAAATAGAAACCAATGCACCTATTGGTCTCTGGCCTGGCCTGGAGTTCGTCGGTGAGCATGTGGATAATATCAAGGGTAAGTCGCTATTTCTCTATAGCGACGGACTGAATGAAGCAGAAAATAAGGAACAAGTTCAGTTTGGTGATGACCATCTATTGCAAATTCTCGACACGATGCATTTCGACAATGCCCGACAACTCATTGAATATATGAGAGAGGCTGTGGAGAAGCATCGTAACGGAGCTTCACCTAATGACGACCTGACAATGATGGAACTGAAATTCGACAAGACAGACGAATGAGCTCATTAGATATCAATCAAATACGCAAGGACTTCCCTATTCTTGAAAGAGAGGTGTATGGCAGACCCTTGGTTTATCTGGATAACGCAGCAACGACTCAGAAACCACTTAGTGTACTGGATGCCATGCGGGAGGAATACCTCAATGTAAACGCCAATGTTCACCGTGGTGTGCATTACCTCTCCCAACAGGCAACCGACCTTCATGAAGCAGCTCGTGAACGTGTTCGTCAGTTTGTCCATGCAGAGAAGATAGAAGAAATTATTTTCACTCGTGGTACTACAGAGGCTATCAATTTGGTGGCATCATCCTTCTGTGAATCACAGATGCAAGAAGGTGATGAAGTCTTGGTGACAGAGATGGAACACCATTCGAATATCGTACCTTGGCAGTTACAAGCACAGAAACGGGGCATTGTGGTCAAGCATATACCTATCACCGACGATGGTTATCTGGAACTTTCAACTCTCAACTCGCAACTGTCAACCAAAACAAAACTTATCTGTATAGCACATGTCAGTAATGTACTAGGAACCATCAATCCTGTAGAGGACATCATCAAGACTGCCCATGAACGAGGAATCCCTGTCTTAGTGGATGGTGCACAAAGTGCTCCTCATATGACAATAGACGTACAGGCTTTGGATTGCGATTTCTTCGCTTTCAGCGGTCATAAGATGTATGGACCAACGGGAATCGGTGTACTATATGGGAAAGAGGAATGGCTCGAAAAGCTCCCACCTTATCAAGGTGGCGGTGAAATGATAGACAAAGTGACATGGGAGAAAACGACTTTTGAGCGACTTCCTTTTAAATTTGAAGCTGGCACCCCAGATTATGTCGCTACTCATGGTCTTGCGAAAGCAATCGATTATATTGAATCCTTTGGCTTTGAAGCTATCCAGCAACATGAACAAGAACTCACGCGTTACTGCATGGAACAGCTGCAAACAATTCCTGATATCCATATCTATGGTCCACAGCAGTCTATTGCAAAGGATGCTGTCGTCTCTTTCAACGTTGGCAATATCCATCATTTGGATATGGGTACCTTACTTGACCGCCTTGGTATCGCTGTACGCACTGGTCATCACTGTGCACAACCTTTGATGGATCGGTTAGGCATCTCTGGTACCGTCCGTGCCTCCTTTGCCCTTTACAACACCAAGGAAGAGGTGGATGCCCTTGTTGCTGGAATCCGTCGCATCTCACAGATGTTCTAATTTTGGGGAGTGAAACAAATTGAACGAATCGTCTTTTATGTTAAAGAGTCACTATTACGAAGGAATGATAGAAGCAGGCTGTGACGAAGCCGGGCGTGGCTGTCTGGCTGGTAGTGTCTATGCTGCTGCCGTCATCTTTCCCGCAGACTATCAAAATGCGGAACTGAACGATTCTAAACAATTGACGGACAAACGACGTAAACAACTTCGTGAGATCATCGAACGTGATGCCATCGCTTGGGCAGTAGGCATTGTCACACCTGAGGAAATTGACAAGATCAATATCCTCAACGCCTCCATCCTCGCCATGCATCGCGCTTTGGACCAGTTGAAGGTACGCCCTGAGGCGATTATTATTGACGGCAACCGTTTCAAACCCTATTATGATAGCGGTGAGGGATTAGAGGTAAGAGGTGAGAGGAAACCTCTACCACATACTACAATCGTGAAGGGTGACGGTAAATTTCTCTCCATCGCCGCAGCCTCAATCCTTGCCAAGACTTACCGTGATGACTATATGGATTGTTTGGCAGAGGAATATCCACAGTATGACTGGCTCTCTAATAAGGGCTATCCCACAAAAAAGCACCGCGAAGCAATCAGCCAGTATGGCATCACTCCCTACCATCGTAAAACCTTCAATTTGCTGGGAGATGGTCAATTGTCTTTCGATTTCTAAAAAAGAACCATTGTTGCATTCATTCTTTGACAAGATTTCCGCAGAAAAAAGAGCGGAGAATGTTTGGTAATATGCAGATTTTTGTATAATTTTGCAGCGCCATTTGAATAAATATACCAAATATGAAAGTAAAGAATGACCGATTGGAAGCCTTACGGATGATTATCTCCAGTCAGGAATTAGGCAGTCAGGAAGAGCTATTATCAGCCCTGAAGGAAGAAGGTTTTCAACTGACCCAGGCAACACTGAGTCGTGATTTGAAACAGTTGAAAGTCGCTAAAGCAGCCTCAATGCGTGGAAATTACGTATATGTATTACCCAATGACACGATGTATAAGCGTGTCAGCACTCCCCATAGCGTCCGTGAAATGATGCAAGTACCAGGGTTCCTGAGTATTAATTTCTCCGGCAATATGGCTGTTATCAAGACACGACCAGGTTATGCAAGCAGTATCGCCTATAATATTGACAACAATCATATCGATGAGATTATCGGAACCATCGCTGGTGACGACACCATCTTTATTGTTATCAAACAAGGTATCAGCAAAGAAGAAGTCATCAGGGCTTTAAGTGAAGTGGTACCAAATATGAAATAAAAAGGTAAGAAGTAAAAAATGGAACAAGAAGATATACAGGTTCTGGTGGCAGGACCAGAGCATGAGACATATGTAGACACAATCCTACAAACTATTGCAGATGCCGCCAAGGTGCGTGGTACGGGTATCGCCAAGCGTACCCATGAGTATCTCGCCACCAAGATGAAAGAGGCGAAAGCTGTAATTGCCCTCAAAGGCGACCGTTTCGCTGGTTTCAGCTATATTGAGACATGGGGCAACAAACAATATGTAACTACCAGTGGACTCATTGTGCACCCCGATTTCCGAGGACTGGGTGTGGCAAAGAAGATTAAAGACATGACTTTTTCTCTCGCCCGCACTCGCTGGCCCCACGCCAAAATATTCTCGTTGACGAGTGGTGCCGCCGTAATGAAGATGAATACTGAACTGGGGTACCAGCCTGTAACTTTTGCAGACTTAACAGATGACGAAGCGTTCTGGCGAGGATGTGAGGGCTGTGTGAATGTGGATGTATTACACCGTACTGGTCGTAAATACTGCATCTGTACCGCGATGCTCTACGACCCTGAGGAGCACCTTCCCGCAAAGATTCCAGAGGATGTGATTGAGCGAATAAAGAAACTCGACGCAATGTAAAAATGAAAAAATGTAATAAATATGGCAAACAAGAAAAAAGTAGTAGTAGCATTCAGTGGTGGACTTGACACTAGCTACAACGTGATGTATCTGACCAAGGAATTAGGTTATGAAGTATATGCTGCCTGCGCCAACACAGGTGGATTCTCTGCCGAGCAGTTGAAGAGAAACGAAGAAAACGCCTATAAATTGGGCGCTGTGAAATACGTCACACTTGACGTAACGCAGGAGTATTACGAGAAATCGCTGAAGTTTATGATTTTCGGTAATGTGCTCCGTAACAATTGTTATCCCATTTCCGTCTCTTCCGAACGTATCTTCCAGGCCATCGCCATTGCCCGTTATGCCAAGGAGATTGGTGCTGACGCTATCGCCCATGGAAGTACAGGTGCAGGCAACGACCAGATTCGTTTCGACATGACCTTCCTCGTGATGGCACCCGGTGTGGAGATTATCACCCTGACCCGTGACAGGAACCTGACCCGTAAAGAAGAAGTAGACTACCTGAATGCCAACGGCTATTTCGCAGACTTCACGAAGTTGAAGTATTCTTATAATGTTGGTATCTGGGGAACCTCCATCTGTGGTGGTGAATTGCTCGACCCCACCCAGGGGCTGCCCGAGGAAGCCTATTTGAAGCATGTGACGAACCCAGAAAAGGAGTCGTTGTTGAAGATTCAGTTCGAGAAGGGTGAGATTGTGGCTGTGAACGGAGAGAAGTTCGACGACCACATCAAGGCAATCCAAAAGATTGAGGAGATAGGAGCCTCCTATGCCATCGGTCGTGACGCAAATGTTGGTGATACCATCATCGGCATCAAGGGACGTGTAGGATTTGAGGCTGCCGCCCCTAAGCTCATCATTGAGGCACACCGTCTGTTGGAGAAATCCACCTTGAGTAAGTGGCAGCAATACTGGAAAGACCAAGTTGCCAATTGGTACGGTATGTTCTTACATGAGAGCCAGTATTTGGAGCCTGTAATGCCTGATATTGAGGCAATGCTGACCAGCAGTCAGCGCAACGTGACAGGTACCGCTATCCTGAAGTTACGCCCCTATGGTTTTGAGACGGTCGGTATTGACTCTGTCAACGACCTAACGAAATCAAAACTCGGCGAGTATGGTGAGACGCAGACTGGCTGGACAGCTGATGAAGCAAAAGGCTTTATCAAGGTCAGCTCTACCCCACTCCGCGTCTACTACGGAATCCATAAAGACGAAAAGAGATGATTAAAGTAGGTATATTAGGTGCGGCAGGCTATACTGGCGGAGAACTCGTCCGCCTGTTGCTCAACCATCCCGAGGCGGAGATTGTCTTTGCCAACTCCGAGAGCAATGCCGGCAATCTGGTATCGGATGTGCACGAGGGTCTGATTGGCGATACAGATCTGAAGTTCACTGACGAGATGCCGTTTGACAAAGTGGATGTTGTCTTCTTCTGTTTCGGACACGGCAAGAGCGAGGCGTTCCTCAAGGAGCACGTCATTCCCGAAAACGTCAAGATCATTGACATGGCACAGGACTTCCGCATCAAGGGCGACCACGACTATGTCTATGGCTTGCCCGAGATTAATAAGGAAGATATTCAGAAGGCGCAGCACGTAGCTAATCCCGGGTGTTTTGCCACTTGTATTCAAGTGGCGCTCCTGCCTGCTGCCAATCTGAACCTGCTGAAAGAGGATGTGGCGGTGAATGCCATCACCGGTTCCACAGGTGCCGGTCAGAAGCCAGGTGCCACCACCCATTTCTCATGGCGCAATAACAACCTCAGCATCTACAAACCTTTCCAGCATCAGCATATCGCAGAAATCCGTCAGTCGTTGAAACAGGTACAAGGATATCTGGATGCTGACATCGACTTCATCCCCTATCGCGGTGATTTCGCACGAGGTATTTTCTGCACAGCAGTCATCAAGACACTGGCACCCGTTGAGGATATCATCGAGGCATATAAGGAGTTCTATGCCGATGCCGCCTTCACCCACTATAGTGACAAGCCGATAGACCTGAAACAAGTGGTGAATACCAACAAGGCATTGGTACATGTGGAGAAATACGGCAACAAGCTGCTCGTCACCTCTGCTATCGACAACCTGTTGAAAGGAGCCGTCGGACAGGCAGTACAGAATATGAACCTCATGTTCGGTATCAACGAGACTGCAGGACTGAATCTGAAAGCTTCCGCATTTTAAATCTAACGAAGGAGGAAAGACTAACAATTTCTGTATTGTTAGTCTTTTTTCCGATTTTGTAAGTCTTTGTCCATTTGATTTTAGTATCTTTGCAACGATGAAGACAAAGATACGCCATATCACCCATCGCCTTTTAGTGTACCTCTGCCTGGTGACACTGCCCTCAACATTATATGCCAGCTCTGACAGCGAGGGTGCCATGTTCCGACAGGTAAAGATCGTGGCAGAACGGCTTGCCAGTCTTCATGTTCCCCGCAGTGGGCACTCCACCTTTTATATAAATGGGGAACTGACGGTGATAGGAGGACATACCTCCGGTTTCATCCCCACTCCCACCGCAGAATATTACAAAGACGGTGAATGGCATCTGATGCAGATGGTCTATGCGCACGACGGCGGCTTAACTGTCCCGTTGAAATCGGGGAAAGTACTCATTGCAGGAGGTTTTGAGAAGCACTTGGGCATCGGTCAGACCTTTGTCGTGGAGAAATATGACCCCGCCGACCACAGTTTTACGGGTTTCGGCTGTCTGGATAAGAAGCGTGTGTCGGCATCAGGTATTGAGCTGGACAGTAGTCAGGTGTATATAGCAGGTAACTGGTATCACGATGATGCTATTGAGCGTTTCGACGGAGTGGAGACGTTCTCGTTTTTCAAGAATGTTACAGAAGAGCGTACCCTCCCTCATCTGCTGCGCATCGCCCCGAATGACATTCTCATTCTCGGAGGTTCAGGCATTCATGGTGAGCCTTTGCATAGCGGTATTGTCGATCGTCTGCATGGCGATACCCTCCACGTTCCTTTGTTAGAGACATGGCGTCCTTTGCAATTCGACTTCGGACATCATTGCGACAATAGTTTCATCGGTAATGCAGAGAAAGGTATTTTTGCCTATCTAATACCTGTGCAGAACGGCGACGGACAGGTAGCCATCGCCCATGTCGAGGGCACCAGTTTCTCCCTGTTGCCTACTGCCTGTCCCATTCCCACAAAGAGTCAGTGGGGCGATATTCGCTATTACACCCCTGTGGTAGTCGACCGTCAGGCAAAGCGGGGATACATGATGGGCATCGACAAGGACTGTCGCCAGTATATCCTCGCCATCGACTATAACAAACGCATTGACAAGGGTGTCCCTCTCACCTTATATTATACTGACCCCTTGCCTGACGTATGCTCGCTTCCTGTGTTAACGCCCGATGGTGATCTGGTGATGGTAGGAGGAGTCAATTTCCAGACCAATAACAATTATTCGCCCAGCGGTTCCGCCTATCTGTTTCATGTCGGCACAACATCTGTTGCTGCCGACCATCAACAGTCATGGTGGCTATGGGTGCTGTTGGCTGTATTGGCTATTATGGCTGTCGTGCTATTCGTTGTCATGAGGAAGCGTCGTCAACAGAAGGTCATGCCTCCTCCAATCAATCCCAACGAGATACTCATCCAACGCATCTGCTTGTTGATGGAAAATCAAAGACTCTTCTTGAACAGCGAGTTGAAAGTTTCCGATGTGGCTGCCGCATTGAATACCAATCAGCGTAATATCTCAGGGTGTGTGAAGTCGATGCGTGACTGTTCCTTCGCGCAGTTTGTCAATAACTACCGCATCGACTATGCCAAGCAATTACTGCGCACCCGTCCGGACATCAAATTGACTGAGGTCTATCTCAAGTCTGGCTTTGCCAACGAGACTTCCTTCTTCCGCACTTTCAAGGCAATAACAGGACAGACTCCCAAGGAATGGATGACAAGCACTGATAGCCTAAAAGGGGTGGAGTGCCTACCTAACAGGGAGGAAGGGGCATACTAACAGGGAGAAAGGGGCATACTAACAACCGTTCGGCTCCAGCCGAACGACTGAACGACTCCAGCCAAACAACTGAACGCCTATAGCCGAAATAGAAGGTAATAAAAAGTGATGAAAATCCTACAAATGACTAATAATTTTTGCATGTTAGTCGATTTTCAAAAATTGTTAGTGGCAAAATAGCGAAGAATGGTTATATTTGCAAAAATTAAGGCGTGTCACAAGTTAAACTAAAACCTATATATATTATGAAGAAAACTATTTTTACCTTAGCAATGCTGTGTTGCACCATCATGGGCAACGCACAAGTGACTGACGAACAGAGTGCCATCCTGCAGGTTGGTGACAACGCGCAAATCTTCTACGGTGCAGATGCTCTGAAGGAAGCGATGGAGGCTGCACCCGACCGTGGTGCCACCATTACACTCTCTTCAGGTACGTTCAACGCGTGCGAAATCACCAAGTGTGTGAATATCTATGGAGCAGGGTGGGTGACAGACAACACGCCAAAGAACAATGAGAATACGGCTGACAATAGCATTCGTCCAACAAACATCACTGGGCGTGTGGATGTCAACCTGCCAGAAACACTGACACCTCCCCACAACATTCACCTTGAAGGATTAAGGTTCAATGGAGGCTTTGGGGCAGTAGCTAACATCAATATAACAAACCCAATTGATGGTTTGGAGTTGGTGAAATGTTATATTACAGGTGATTTCGGATATAACACAACAGGTTTTACTATGATAGAACATAAAAACATTCAATTAATTCAATGTTGTCTTTCTGTTGGCAAATTGTGTGCATTTTATGACATGACATTAGAAAACTGCTATGTTGGTGTTGGTAACAATTCGATAGCACATACCACCCAAGAGGGCAATAACCTCGTGTTCAATCATTGTTTGGTTAACTGTGGCTGGTATAGTTCATATGGTTCACATGGCCCATTTGTATGTCTGAATAGTACTGTTTGGCTGGCTGATAAGGAAGCCAAACAGATCTACAGATATTGTATGATGCAAGACGAGGCACTTGATGCAGGTATGCTTGGCAGCACCAACAACTTCTTCGGTATCAATTGGGAAGAGTCTTTCAATGACCCAGGAGGTTTTGCCTATTCAGACACCCGCACTTATGAGTTGAAAACTCCGGATGCCTACATGGGCGATGACGGCACACAAATTGGTATCAATGGTGGCAAATACCCATGGAACAAGGCGCCTCATACACCTGTTGTGAAGGATTTGAAGTTGACTATCAGCGGCAAACAACTGAAAGTGGACTATCAGGCTGAGACTCGATAAACATGCATCACCTAACAAACAAAAACACTAACAGATGAGAAACATAATGAAAACGATGCTGTTAGTTGTGGTGATGATTTTCAGCACTTCTATTACAGCACAAATAACTGGAGGCGAGTACTGGATAGACGGTGACATCGCTGCCCGCAAGGCACTCTCGCCGGGCACCACCATCGACATCAGCAGCCTCTCGCCTGGGTTGCACAAGTTGAGCGTGCGCGTGAAAGACAGCAAGGGCTTGTGGAGCAACCAGATTGCGCGTCTGTTCTACGTGATGCCAGATGCTCATGCTGATGCCACCAGCGTCGCGGCAGCAGAATACTGGATTGACGACGTGAAACAGACAACAGCCACAACACTCAACACACAAGTCATCGACATCAGCCAACTGGATGATGGCTTGCATAAACTGATGGTGCGTGTGAAGGACAACAAGGGCGTGTGGAGCAACCAGATGACCCGCACCTTCTTCGTGTCATCTGCTGCCCATGCCGATGCCACCAGCATCACGGCTCGTGAATTCTGGATTGACGGCAAGATTGCCGACCGTCAGAAAATAGACGACACCCCTGCTGTCATCGACATCAGCAGCCTCCCGGCAGGTCTTCACATGCTCACCATGCGCGTGCAGGACAACAATGGCGTGTGGAGCAATCAGATGGCACGCATGTTCTACGTGGCTTCAACTCCTGAACCTTCGGATGCCACCCTCGTCAACTACCTCTACTGGATAGACGGTGACAAGGAGCATAAGGTGATGGGCACCATTGACGACAGCCATTCCCTCACCATCGACATAGGCGACCAGGAGGAGGGCGACCATACTTTCACGTGGTATGTCTCCGACTCGAAGGGCAGATGGAGCGACCCCATCACAGAGGTGTTTGCTGTTGTGGAATGTTCCACGCTCACTTATATGGTGGACGGAGAAATCTACAAGACTTACGAAGTGCCTCATGGCTCTGCCATCACTCCTGAGGAAGAACCCACCAAAGATGGCTACACCTTCTCTGGTTGGAGCGACATTCCTGAGACGATGCCAAACGAGGATGTGACCATCACGGGCACCTTCACTTTCGTTGATGCGATTGAAAGCGTTACAACCAATGACGATGTCACGCCGAAGCGCATCTACACACCATCAGGAACTCCTGCTGTCACCTTGCAGAAAGGTTTGAACATCATTCTTATGGAAGACGGCACGACCAAGAAGGTGTATGTGAAGTAAGATTATCCCTTTGTTGGAATCTGCTTGGCTTCGTTCCACCAAGCATCCATTTGTTCCAAGGTCAGGTCTTTCAAGTCCTGACCTTTTTCTTTCGCTTTGGCTTCCACGTAGTTAAAGCGCTTGATGAACTTCTGGTTAGTGTGTTCGAGGGCGTTGTCAGGGTTGATTTTATAGAGACGTGCAGCATTGATAAGACTGAACATCACATCGCCAAACTCTTCAGTGGCATGTTGCTTGGCAGCACCTTTGGCCTCATCTGTCTCAGCATTGTTGTAAAGTGTCTCCACTTCTGCTTCAAAC
>JAEEGH010003638.1_pt1 | contig 40285 bp, 28 predicted proteins | sample 9134181 | NCBI WGS metagenome assembly JAEEGH01 (sample SAMN16246544, study PRJNA631951) | gut metagenome | biome: gut microbiome; feature: rumen; material: DP-attached | host: Bos | place: Iran: Karaj | collected 2018-10 | reverse complement strand
ATGTCATATCCCTCGTAGAAGTGGAATCGTCCCTGCATGGCAAGGATGTCCTTACCGCCGAGTTTTCCGAAGATAAGCTTGCCGGCATGTCCCTCGACTGTTGATACAGGGAAGTTAGGGATGTCGGTGTATGCTATTTCGTACACGTCTGTAATCTCTTCTGTGAGTCTGCCAAGTCCTGAGCCAAGAATGATGGCTGTTTCAGGATTTGTTCGCATCTTTCCCTTTATGAAGGATGCTGTTTCTTGAATTTTTTCGTACATGTCCAATTATATTATCGTTAAACAATTCTTCTTTGTCGAGCATGAATTCCACCTCGACAGGCAGCATGTAAAGGTTGTCTGCCACATCCTGCGGAATGTCCTTTATGCTCATGAGCCGAACCGTGTCCTTCTCGGTTGTTACGATGAAGGCGTCGTTGTTCTTGTTTATCTCGCAGAACTTGTTTCTTATCGCCTCGATGTCCTTCTTGTTGAAGTAGTGATGGTCGGGGAACTCAAGAATGCTTATGTTCTTGCTGTATTGCCCCAAGTCGCTAAGCATCTGCTTTGGCGATGCGATGCCAGTTACGAGCAGAATCGGTCTGTTGCCGATGCTGTCGAGCGACACCTCCTCGGCGTGTTTGAAGATAGGGCGCATCTTGCTGTACTTCAGACAGGTAAAGAACAACTGCTGATAAGGGCGCAGGTTCATCGTCTTTGTCAGCACCCTGAAATCCATCGGCTTGATGTCGGTAGGGCACTTGGTGATGATGACGATGTTGGCGCGTTCCTTTGCCGATTCGGGCTCGCGCAGACGACCGGCCGGCAGAAGAGCGTCTTCGGTTATCAGCCTGTGATAGTCTACGAGCAGTATGTTGATGCCCGGAGTAACATATCGGTGCTGGTAGGCATCGTCGAGCAGTACAACTTCGGTATCGGCGGTTTCCGCGTCCTCGCACAGGCGGTGGATTCCGCGTCGGCGGTTGGCATCAACGGCAACGTATATGTCTCTGAACTTCTGTCTTATCTGGAAAGGCTCGTCGCCAATCTGCTCCATAGGAGTATGCAGGTCGGCGAGTTTGTAGCCCCTTGTCTTGCGCTTGTATCCTCGGCTCAGCACCGCCACTTTGTATTTCTTTTCGAGAAGTCTGATGAGGTACTCTATATGCGGAGTCTTGCCCGTTCCGCCCACGGTTATGTTCCCAACTGATATTACCGGCACGTCGAAAGACTCGTGCGGCATAATTCCGTAGTCGAAGAGGACGTTACGGATGCTTACTCCAAAGCCGTAGAGCCATGACAACGGTCTGAGTATGTCGTGTATCTTTATATAGTTACCCTCCATCGTTGTTCTGTTAAAGGTTTAGGTTAAGTCTGTACGGAATACGTGCCTGAATCTGGTTAGCCTTGGTGTACTTCTGTGCTTCCTTCACAATGTCGTACATGTTGCCGAAGGTTTCGCGCAGTTTTGTGTCGGCATACGAGTCGGTCTTGTCCTCGAGCAGACTATCGAAGAATGATGGCGGAGTAGGGTAGCTAACGGTTGTGTATTCCTTAACCTTTCCTCGCTTGGCAGCAATCTCGATAGCCTTCTGAAGACCGCCGAGTTCATCAACGATGCCAATCTTCTTGCCGTCTACGCCAGTCCATACGCGGCCCTGCGCAATCTCGTGAATCTGCTCCTTTGTCTTCTTTCTGCCGTTAGCGCATCGGGTAAGGAAGAGGTCGTATCCACGGTTAATGTAGTTTTGCAGAAGTCCGAGTTCATCCTCGTTGAACTTTCTTGCGCCCGTGCCCATGTCGGCATATTTGTTAGTCTTTTCGCTGTCGAAGTGGATGCCGAGTTTGTTGTTTGCAAGTTCCTCGTAGTTTAGAAGAACTCCGAAGATACCGATAGAGCCTGTTATTGTGGTAGGCTCGGCAACGATATAGTCGGCTCCGCAACTTATGTAATATCCGCCCGATGCTGCATAGTCGCCCATAGATACTACAACTGGCTTCTTCTCCTTTAGCAGCATAACGTGATGCCATATCTGCTCAGATGCGTATGCGCTTCCGCCCGGAGAGTTTACTCTGAGCACAACCGCCTTCACATCCTCGTTCTTGGCAAGTTTGTCAAGGTCGTCGCACACCTTTCTGCCAACAATCTCGCTTTCGCCCGTGTTGTTGCTTATGTCGGATATTTCTCCGCAGGCATAGTAAACGGCTACGATGTTACCGCTCTTGTCCTTTGGAATGTTGCTGTTCACTTCAGAATATTCGGCAAGCGATATTGTGTTGTAGTCATCGTCCTTGCCAAGTTTCATCTGCTTTTTGATTGATTCCTTGACACTCTCGCTGTATGCAATCTTGTCAACCATCTTGTTTTTCTTGAAGCCCTCGGCTCCCATGAATACCATACCTCTGTCGGCATATACATCGAGCGAGTCTGCGCTTATCTTTCGGTTTGCAGCCACATCGTTCTTAATCTGCTTCCAGATGCTTGTGAGATAGGCGTTAACCTGCTCGCGGTTGGCATCGCTCATGTGAGTCTCAGAGAACATCTCGGTAGCACTCTTGTACTTTCCTACCTTTACAATCTGAACGCCCACGCCAATCTTCTCGAAGAAATCCTTCAGATAGTATGGAGTTGATGCCATACCAACCCAGTTTATTTCGCCCGAAGGGTTCAGGATAATCTCGTTTGATGTTGATGCCAGATAGTAGCATCCTTGAGTGTACACATCGCCGTAACTGATGATGAACTTGCCCTTCTTTCTGAAATCCTTCAGGGCATTGTGAATAGCCTGAAGCGATGCCGGAGCGGCAGATAGCGCGCCAGCCTCGATGTAGATTCCCTTTATGTTGTCGTCGTCCTTAGCCTTTTCGATGGCAGACAGGACATTTTCGAGACTCAATGACTTGTCTGCCGATGAAAACTTAGCATACAAGGCTTGAAGAGAGCCTTCGTTTGATCTTTCCTGAAGAATACCGTCCATTTTGAGCACAAGAACGCTGTTGTCCTTTACGTTCACGGTAGACTGTGATGCCATAGCACCCAAAAAGACGAAAAATAAGATAAATCCCAGAACCGACATTATAGCAAGTCCTGTGATGGTAGCCAAAACGTACTTTACAAATTGTTTCATTTTAATTTTATAGTTAAGAATTGACAAAAATAGTCAATCATTCTTAAAATTGCAAGAATTTTGTTTTTTTTCTTGCCTTGCAGTTGCTTAGTGGAGTGCGCCTTACACTTCGTGCCTTTTCCCGATGGCAGAAAAATATCACGGGCGAGTGCTGTCGCGTAGCGGAAAAAACTTATATTTGTATCCCGAAAATATATAACTCATGGAAAACGGACTCACAGTATATCGAGCCTCGGCAGGCGCCGGCAAAACTTTCACGCTGGCGGTAGAGTACATCTCGCTACTTATCGAGGATCCGGGCGCATATCGCTCAATTCTGGCTGTAACCTTCACAAACAAGGCTACCGCCGAGATGAAAGACAGAATCTTGCAACAGCTTTACGGAGTGGGACATTCGCTTGCCTCATCAGAAAGCTATTTCAAAAAACTGAAGGAAAAGACAGGGCTTGACGACGAGGTTATAAGGCGGAACGCACGTTTTGCCCTCGCCAACATTCTGCACGACTATTCGCACTTCCGCGTTGAGACAATCGACTCGTTCTTCCAGTCGGTACTGAAGAATCTGGCGCGCGAACTCGACTTGTCGCCTAATCTGAAGGTAGACCTCGGACAAGACGAGGTGCGCGACCGCGCCGTAGACCAACTTCTTGAACGGCTCACCCCAACATCGATGGAACTGAAATGGATTATCGAGTTCATCGAGAAGAATATGGACGAGAACCGGAACTGGAACATTACCAAGCAGTTGAAATCGTTTGCCAGCAACATCTTCAACGAAGATTACATTGAACGTGGAGCAGAACTGCGCAGAATGATGGCAGAGAATCCGAAACTGATAAACGAGTATCGCGAGGCTCTGCAAAACATGAAGAGAGCCTATTCGAAGGCTCTGAACAACTGTGCCGACCGCTTCTTCGCCTTGGCAGAGAGTTATGGACTCACGGTTGATAACTTCTCGCGCAAGAGCAGCGGCGTTGCCGGATATTTTCAGAAGATAAAGCGCGACTGCTTTGTTGACATCTGCAACAGCTATGTGCAGAAAGCACTCGAAGAACCGGCAACCATGTTTGCCAAGACCGAGATAAAGAAAAATCCTGGGCTTCAGTCGCTTGCCGAAAACGAGTTCGGTCCGCTTCTTGCCGAGACTGAGACGCGCCGCATCGAGGGCGAGAAAGACTATCAGACGGCACTTCTGTCGGAAGAAAAACTGTTCAGCCTCCGACTTCTCAACAAGGTCGACGATTACGTTCATCAGATAAATACCGACGAGAACCGCTTCCTTCTGTCCGAAACGCCGAACCTTCTGCGCAGCGTCGTTCAGCAAGACGATGCCTCGTTTGTGTTCGAGAAGATGGGAGCCATGCTTCAGCACATAATGATTGACGAGTTTCAGGACACATCGCGTATGCAATGGACAAACTTCTACAACCTACTTATGGAATGTCTGGCGCAAGGCAAGAACAGTCTGATTGTGGGCGACGAGAAGCAGAGCATCTATCGATGGCGAAACGGCGACTGGCGAATATTGCAGAACCTGAACCGCGAGATAAAATATTACGGCGTGAACCAACGCTCGCTCAGCGAGAACTACCGAAGCAGCGGCAGGATTGTAGATTTCAACAACAATCTTTTCGTGGCTCTTGCCAAGTTGCTGAATGCCGATTTCAAGGAAGAGTTCGGCGAGGAGAGCGAGCAGCTTGCTCAGGCTTACTCGCCCGAAAATGTTACGCAGGAAATAACGAAGAAGACCGACGAAGGATTCGTATCGCTGAACTTTCTTTGCAAGACCGACGAAATCCCGAGCGAATCCCGAATGCTTGCCGATATGAAATGCAAGGTTGAGGAACTCACCGCAAAGGGCGTAAACCTCTCGGACATCACAATTCTGGTAAGAAAAAACAAGTACGTTCCGACGATAGCAAAATATTTTGCCGAGAATATGCCCGATGTGCCAATCGTGTCGGACGAGGCATTCCAGTTGCAGGCATCCGTTGCGGTGGGTATCATCGTAAACGCGTTGCAGGGCATAGCCAAGCCCGACGACAATCTGTCGCTGGCATTCTTGGCATACAACTATCAGAAGCATGTGTGCAAGAACGAGATGCCGTTCGAGGCGTTCTGCCGCCACGGTGTGGTAGACATGCAATATCTTCCGAAGGATTATGCCGACGGAAGAGACACGCTGGCTATGATGCCGCTCTACGAGCTGGTGGAGAATCTGTATCAGGTTTTCGAACTCGAGAAGATTGACGAGCAGGAAGGCTACATCCTGTCGTTCCTTGACAAGGTGCGCGACTATCTTCAGGACAGTTCGTCGGACATCACGCTGTTCCTCGAATATTGGAACGACAAACTGTGCACTTCAGCCGTTCCGTCGGGAAAGATTAACGGAATCAGAATAATGTCCATTCACAAGTCGAAGGGATTGCAGTTCCACACGGTTCTCATTCCTTATTGCGAGTGGGAGATGATAACAAACGGAACGAGAGCCAAACTGCTGTGGTGCAGCACCGACGATGAGCCTTTCGGCAGGTTGCCGCTCGTACCGGTATCGTACTCGAAAAGCATGAAAAACTCGTCGTACACCGAGAGTTACAAGCAAGAAACCCTGCTCGAATATGTCGATGCGCTTAACGAACTCTACGTTGCCTTTACGCGCCCAAAATGCAACTTGATTGTATGGGGAAACCGCGAGGCTAAGGGCGCAAATGTGGCTTCTCTGCTGATAAGGCATCTCAACCCGGAGGCATCGGAAGAAAAGAAAGAAAAAGAAGACGTGTTCTTCACAATCGGAAGCATCGTACCGTCGCCAGCCGAGAAGCAGGGCGGAGAGGAGGACGAGAATCCGCTGTCGCCGCAGCCGTCTGAAGTCGGCTTGAAGATGGAAATCTTCAGGAATCCGATAGATTTCCGCCAGTCAAACAAATCGGTCGAGTTTGTGAACGACATCGACGAAGAGTCAGCAAAGCAAGACGAATACATTCGCGAAGGAAGCCTTCTGCACTACGTTATGGAGAATATCGAAACAGCCGACGACGTTTCGGCTCTGCTTGCTCAGATGCAGACCGAAGGCATCATAGCGAGCGATAAGGAGCGCGCTCGCATGGAATCGGTAATCGGCAAGGTTATGCAGAATCCCGATGTGCAAGGCTGGTTCGACGGAAGCTGGACGCTCTACAAGGAATGTACAATTCTGACTAAGGATGCCGACGGACTGGCACGGCAGAATCGCCCCGACCGCGTAATGATGAAAGACGACGAGGTGGTTGTGGTCGATTTTAAGTTCGCAAGCCAGAAGCATCAGAACGAGCACGAAGAGCAGGTACGACTCTATCGCAGCCTGCTTGAGAGAATGGGCAAGAAAAATGTTAAATGTTACCTTTGGTATGGCTATACCAACAAGGTTGTAAAAGTTGACTGATATGACTCCTTTCCTGAAAATCGTAGCAGAGGATATCTACAATAAATACGGAAACGACATGGCACGCGTTGCCGTAGTTTTCCCTAACAAGCGCGCCGGACTGTTCTTCAACGAATATCTGGTAAACATAGCCGAAGGACCTGTGTGGGCACCTAAATACATCGCCATAAGCGATTTGTTCAGAGACAATTCAAGCCTCGTCGTGCCCGACAAAATCGAACTCGTATGCATACTTTACAAAGTGTATTGCGATGTGGTGAAAGCCGAAAATCCGCAGGCCGAAATCGAATCGCTCGACCAGTTCTATCCTTGGGGCGAGATTCTGATAAACGATTTCGAAGATGTCGACAAGAACATGGCTCAGGCAGATGCCTTGTTTGCCAACGCAAAGGATTTGCGCGACTACGACGATTACGACTTCATCACGCCCGAGCAGGAAGAGGCGATTGCGCATTTCTTCCAGAATTTCTCGCTTGAGCGCAAAACCGCGCTGAAAGAGAAGTTCATGCAACTTTGGAGCATTCTCGACAAGATTTATCACAAGTACAACGACGAACTCAGGCAGATGAACTATGCCTACGAGGGCGCGATGTATCGCGAGGTGGCCGAGAATCTCGATGTCGAAAACTTCAAGTACGACAAGTACGTCTTCGTCGGCTTCAACGTGCTCGACAAGGTTGAGCATACCGTCTTCTCCAAACTTCTTAAAGCCGAAAAAGCTCTTTTCTACTGGGATTACGATACATATTATGTCAAGTCGGCCGGAAAGATGAACAACGAAGCCGGAACGTTCCTCGCCAAGAATCTTCAGGATTTTCCGAACGAACTGAAGGACGGCGGAATATACAACAATCTTCAGAAGAAGGAAAACCGACGGGTTGAGGTCATCTCGGCATCTACCGAGACGGCTCAGGCTCGCTTCCTGCCCGAATGGCTCCGCCGCGAAGTGAAGGCTGGCGACCGCGAGAGCGAGACCGCCGTTGTGCTCTGCAACGAGTGCCTGCTGGAGTCTGTCCTTCATTCTTTGCCCGACGACACGATAAAGAACGTTAATGTCACGATGGGATTCCCGTTCTCCGAAACTCCTGTCTACAATTTCATTACGCAGCTTGTGCAACTTCAGCTTAACGGATATTCGCGCAGCGACGGCTTCTATCGCTACGATTATGTGGGCGAGCTGCTGCGCCATCCTTATTCGGTAATGCTGTCGGAAAATGCGCGTAAGTTAGAGAAGGACCTCGAACGTAACAACCGTTTTATGCCTTATCCGTCTGAACTCCAGATTAATGGCGACGATTATCTGACGAGCGTTTTTGAGCCTCAGAACGGCAACAAGAATCTGCTTGTATATCTGCGCACGATGATTGAGAAAGTTGCGCTTCACTATCGCAAAAACGGCGGCAACAACACGAAAGATGCTTTTGCACAACTCTATGCCGAGTCGTTGTTTCAGGGATACACGATGTTGAACCGCTTCATCACGCTGTTCGATAATGGCGAACTCGACATAATGCCCGTAACGCTCTTCAAATTGCTCGACCAAGTAATGCGCACATCGTCTATTCCGTTCCACGGCGAGCCTGCCATCGGACTTCAGGTTATGGGCGTTCTTGAAACCCGAAACCTCGATTTCCGCAACCTCGTAATGCTTTCGGTAAACGAAGGCAAGCTGCCAAAGCCGGTAAATCAGGCTTCGTTCATTCCGTACTCTTTGCGAAGTTATTTCGGTCTTACAACCATCGAGCGAAAGGTGGCTGTATATGCCTACTACTTCTACCGACTGATGCAGCGAAGTGAGCACATAACGCTGATGTACAACTCGTCGACCGACGGAATGAACATTGGCGAGCCGAGCCGTTTCATCTTGCAATATGCCGTAGAAACAGGCATTCCGGTTGAGCATAAAACGCTTCAGGCTGATGTGAATATGCAGGAGACGAAGGAGATATCTGTAAAGAAATCTGACGAGATAATGCATCTCCTTGTTCAGAGATACGATGTCCGCTCGGATTACAATAAGAAGAAGCAACGGAAATTCCTCTTCTCGCCGTCGGCAATAAATGTCTACATAAACTGCCGTCTGGAGTTCTATTTCAAATATGTTGTGGGACTTCGTGAGCGCGATGAGGTAACAACCGAGATTGACGCTCCAACGTTCGGAACAATCTTCCATGCGGTGGCAGAGCATATCTACGGCGAGATAAGCCAGAGAAAGGATGTTGTAGAGGAATCGGATTTGAGGCATTATCTCGACCATCCCCTGCTAATTCCCGATGCGGTTGACAAGGCTTTCAGAAAAGAATTCTTCAAACTGAAAGACGATGACGACAGCAAGATTGAATACAACGGCGTTCAACTTATAAACCGCGAGGTGATAATAAAATATGTAAGGCGACTGCTTGAGCACGACATCAAACTTGTGCCTTTCAGAATAAGAGGTCAGGAGTTTGATGTTGGCGGCGAAATTCAGATTAAGACTGTAAACGGAAATGTGCACAGCAGTCTTGGCGGAATTGTCGACCGTATGGACGAGATTGCGCATCCTTTGCAGCCCGGCAAGACTCTGATAAGGATTGTAGATTACAAAACCGGCGGCGGAAATGAACAGAAAACTACGTCTGTCGAGAATATTTTCGAGGGTAAGAAAGACCGTCCTTATTACTTCTTGCAGACATTCTTGTATTGCAACTTCGTGAAGGACAGCAAGGAACACAACCCGAACGGATTCCCTGTTGCTCCGGCGTTGCTCTACATTCAGAGAGCCGGCGGCGACTACGACGAGATTCTGAAGATGGGCAAAGAGCCGATTTACGACATCTCTGCCTATTCCGAAGAATTCTCCGACCGCTTGAATTCTGTTTTGGAAGAGATTTTCGACCAGAACGTTCCGTTCTCGCAGACCGACAACGAGGACCATTGCAAAAACTGCGATTTCAAGATGCTTTGCAATAGATAGATAGAGAATGCGCCGCATAAATTTATTGTATACGCGGCGCATTTTTTTTGTTTTTATAAAAAAAAACTGTACTTTTGCAACGAGAAAACAAAGAAGGTACAATAATGAAGAAAATCATCTTATCAGTTTTAGCATTGGGCATTTGTTCATTCACATTTGCCCAGAAGAAAAAAGTTCAGTTCGAGGCTGGAATCAATTATCCGCTTGGATTCGGAGAAGATGCGAACAAGGAGAACCATATCGGTTTGTATTTTAACGGGACATATAATTTTTCGGAAAGTCCGTTGAGCGTGAAACTCAAACTGAGTTACGACAGTTATACAGTCGTGATGAACCAGTATGCCAATTCGCCTTTCAACGGAAGGTCTTTGTCGCTCATTCCGTCGTTGAACTACAATTTCCCGATGTCTGAAAAGTCATCGTTCTATGCCGGCTTGGGTGCAGGAATATCAGCCGACAACATGGATGCGGGCGTTTTTAATGAAGGATGTGAAACCCATTTTGTCGTTGCTCCGCAAATTGGTGCTGAGTTTTTCAGACATCTCAACCTTTCGGCGCAGTACAATATCACGCAAAAGGATTTTTGCAGATTGATGTTCGGCGTTGGCTATGTTTTTTGACAGATAGAAAAATGCGCTGCAAACCTAAGACGTTTGCAGCGCATTTAGTTTCTATATCAGTTTCTCTTTCAGAAACATACCGGTGTACGATTTTTCGCATTTCGCTATTTCTTCGGGAGTGCCGGTTGCCACTACGTTTCCGCCGTTGTTTCCGCCTTCGGGTCCCATGTCGATGATGTAGTCGGCACATTTTATCACATCCATGTTGTGCTCGATGATGATGATTGTATGGCCGCGCTCGATTAGGGCGTTGAATGCTTCGAGCAGTTTCTTGATGTCGTGAAAGTGCAAGCCCGTCGTCGGCTCGTCGAAGATGAAGAGCGTCGGACTCGTCTTTTCGATACTCAGGAAGTACGAAAGTTTTACGCGCTGGTTCTCGCCGCCCGAAAGCGTTGACGAACTCTGACCAAGTTTGATGTAACCCAGTCCCACGTCTTGCAGAGGCTTTAGTTTCTTCACTATTTTTGTCTGCTTGTGCTCGGCAAAGAATTCAATAGCCTGATTCACAGTCATGTTAAGAATATCGTAAATATTCTTGTCGTGGAATTTCACTTCAAGCACATCGTTCTTGAAACGCTTGCCGTGGCACGATTCGCACGTAAGCGTAAGGTCAGCCATAAACTGCATCTCGATTGTAACCGTTCCTTCGCCCTTACATTCCTCGCATCGTCCGCCCTCGGTGTTGAACGAGAAATAACTAGGTGCATATCCCATCTGCTTGGCAAGCGGCTGGTCGGAAAAGAGTTTTCTGATTTCGTCGTATGCCTTCAGGTAGGTTACGGGATTGCTTCGGGTTGACTTTCCGATAGGATTCTGGTCGACGAACTCGACCGATTTTATCTGGTTCAAGTCGCCCTCGAGCGATGCGTATTCGCCCGGACGGTCGCATTGTTCGTCGAAATGACGTTTCAGCGCACAATAGAAGACATCGCGCACAAGCGTAGACTTGCCCGAGCCGCTCACGCCCGTTACAACCGTCATCACGTTGAGTGGGAACTTAACGTCGATGCCCTTCAGGTTGTTGTGGCGTGCGCCTTTAATCTCTATGTAGTTGTTCCATCTTCTGTGGCTCATCGGAACAGGAATCTTGTCTTCTCCGCTTAGATATCTCACGGTGTGAGAGTTGGCATCGCTTGCCTTGCCGTCGAGAATATCAGAAAGTGGGCCTTGATATACAACTTCGCCGCCCAGTCTGCCGGCATCAGGACCGATGTCGATGATGTAGTCGGCCTTTCGGATTATGTCCTCGTCGTGCTCAACCACAACAACCGTGTTGCCCAGTTCCTGCAACTGACGCAGAACCTTGACCAGTTTTTCGGTGTCGCGGCTGTGCAGTCCGATGCTTGGCTCGTCGAGTATGTATAGCGAGCCTACAAGACTGCTTCCGAGCGAGTGGGCGAGGTTTATGCGCTGACTCTCGCCGCCCGAAAGCGTGTTGCTCAGACGGTTTAGCGTAAGATAGCCCAGTCCCACATCGAGCAGGAACTGAGTGCGGCTCTTTATCTCGATGAGCAGACGCTTTGCTACGCTGGCATCGTGCTCGCTTAGTTCAAGATTGTTGAAAAACTCGGCAAAGTCGGTTATCGGCAACTCAACGAGTTCCATTATCGACCTTCCGCCAACCTTTATGTATTCTGTCTCTTTCTTCAGCCTTTTGCCTTGGCATACGGGACACACGGTCTTTCCGCGGTATCTCGAAAGCATAACGCGATACTGAATCTTGTACTGATTTTCTTGCAGCATCCTGAAGAAGTTGTCGATGCTAACGCGCTCGTATTCCGGCAGACTCTCCTCGCCGGGCAGACCATGCCAGAGCCAGTCGCGCTCTTGGTCGGTAAGTTGATAGTATGGTTTGAAAATCGGGAAATTAACCTTTTCGGCTCTTCGGCAGAATTCGTTCTTCCACTCAACCATCTTCTCTCCGCGCCAGCAAACCACCGCGCCCTCATAAACGCTCAGCGCGCTGTTTGGAATTACCAAGGCAGGGTCTATGCCGATGATTTTTCCGAAGCCCTCACATTCGGGACACGCACCCAGAGGCGAGTTGAACGAGAAAGTCTGGTCGGTAGGCTCCTCGAACGCCATTCCGTCAGCCTCGAATTTGTTCGAAAATTCCAGTAGTTCCTTCTCCGGATAGATTCTGATGTAGCACGTTCCGTTGCCCTCGTAGAAAGCCGTCTCTACCGAGTCGGCCATTCGCGATACAACATCTTTTGCATCATCAACCTTCATGCGGTCAACGAGCGTTAAAATCTTCTTGTCCGTACCCAGTTCGCCGCTTTTCAGAAAATCCTCAATCTGAATTATGTCGCCGTCAATGTCAATTCTCGAGAATCCTTGTTTCAGCGACATCTCCAACTGCGTTTCGATGCTTCTTCCTTCAGGAATGACGAAAGGCGTGAGTACTGTGAATTTCGTGTCCTTCGGATATTTCTGAATGGCTTCCAGAACATCTTCTGCTGTATGCTTTTTCACCTCCGTTCCGCTTATTGGCGAGATAGTCTTGCCGATGCGGGCGTACAGAAGTCGCAGAAAATCATAAATCTCGGTCGATGTGCCTACTGTTGAGCGCGGATTTCGGCTCGTCACCTTCTGTTCAATGGCTATTGCCGGCGGAATTCCTTTGATGAAGTCGCACTCCGGCTTTCCCATTCTGCCCAGAAACTGGCGTGCATACGACGAGAGACTCTCGACATATCTCCGCTGCCCCTCGGCATACAATGTGTCGAAGGCGAGAGAAGATTTTCCTGAGCCCGACAATCCGGTTACGACAACAAGTTTATTTCGTGGAATTTCGACGTCAATATTCTTCAGGTTGTTAACCCTTGCGCCTTTTATTTTTATTGAACTGTTCATAAATATCCTGATAAGAATTACAAAGATAGAAAATCTTTTTGGCTATTATACCCGAAAATTGATTTTTTTTGTGTAAGTTTGCTTATTATTTGAAACAGTAAAGATTATGATGAAGCGCATACATATACTTTTAATCGGAGTACTTTTTTCTTTGGCGGCGAGCGCACAAGGTCCGAAGAGAGAATTCCGAGGAGCATGGATACAGACTGTTAATCGCCAGTTCGAGGGAATGACTACCGATTACATGCAGAAAACCCTTACGGCTCAACTCGACTCGCTACAGAAAGGCGGAATAAACGCCGTGATGTTTCAGGTTCGTCCCGAGGCTGACGCCCTTTACTATTCAGAAATAGAGCCGTGGAGCCGCTTCCTTACCGGAACGCAGGGACAAGCACCTTCGCCATACTGGGACCCGCTTCAGTTCATGATTGTTCAGTGCCATCGTCGTGGAATGGAACTTCACGCATGGCTCAATCCTTACAGAGTAAAGACCAAGACATCTACCAACTTGGTTTCTAATCATCTTTATTTCAGAGAGCCCGAACGATTCTTCGTTTACGATAATATGATTTTTTTCAATCCCGGAATTGAGAAAAACCGTCAGTTTATCTGCAAGATAGCAGCCGACATCACCCGACGATACGATGTCGACGGAATACATATCGACGACTATTTCTATCCTTATCCTGTCAAGGGCGAGGCAATTCCCGATGAGGAGACTTTTAGAGCCAACGACATGGGACTGAAGAACATCGAAGATTGGCGACGCTACAACGTTGACCTTCTTGTAAAAGAACTTCACGATTCGATAGTAGCCGTAAAGCCGTGGGTAAAGTTCGGTGTATCGCCTTTCGGAATCTACCGAAACAAAAAATCAGACCCAATGAACGGAAGCGACACAAACGGCTTGCAGAACTACGACGAGTTGTATGCCGACATCCTTTTGTGGATTAACAAAGGCTGGGTTGACTATTCCGTTCCGCAGCTTTATTGGGAAATCGGTCATAAGGCAGCCGACTACAACGTGCTTGTTGACTGGTGGGCGAAACATGCCAGCGCACGTCCGCTCTTCGTCGGAATGGACATCGAACGTACCGTGAAGAATCCCGACCCGTCGAATCCAAACCGTAATCAGCAGATTGCCAAATATCGCCTGATGCGCTCTTATCCGCAGATACAAGGCTCGTGCCAGTGGTATGCAAAACTTTTTGTCGATAATATCGCAAACTATCGCTCGCTTATGCAGGAAGTCTATCACAGAAATATCGCTCTTCAGCCGTTGTTCCTGTTCAAGGATGCCACTCCGCCAGCTGAGGTTACAAAGCTTATGCCCGTTAGGATGAAGGAAGACGGCATGGTGCTTTGTTGGACTCCGCCGGCATACGAAAGCGAGATGGACAAGCCGGTCAAGTATGTTGTCTATCGCTTCAACGACGGCGATGAGATAAACCTGAACAATTCGGAAAATATCTATACAGTAACGAAAATTCCATTTGCTCCGCTCGAGGTCTACAACGGGAAAAAGAAGTTTGTTTTCGTGGTTACGGCGCTCGACAGGCTCAATAACGAGTCTCTTCCTGCAAAAGTTGCCGTGAAACTCTAACAAATTACGCATCTGGCGGATATATCGAAATTCGTTCTAAATGCTTGCTATACTGATTGTTTAAGGCATGGTTACCCGAATAGTATGTTAAAGAGCAATCTCAATTTTTTTCGTCATTAGTGTTCTAATAGGAAAATCTTTATTATTTTTGCAAAATATTACATATTTAGAATCTTGAATAATAACAAGCCAAAAGTAAGTCTGATAACGACTTGTCGAAATCGAGCTAATACAATCGAGAATACTATTCTTAGCGTGTTAGGACAGGACTATCCAAACATCGAGTATATAATAATCGATGGATTATCAAAGGATGGTTCTGTGGAGATTATCCGTAAGTATCAAGACAAGATTGCCGAATTTGTAAGCGAACCCGACGGCGGCGTGTACAATGCCATAAACAAGGGCATAAAACTGGCAACAGGCGACATTATCGGACTTGTTCATTCGGACGACAAATTGTACGAGACAAGTACAATTTCAAGAGTCGTGGAAATGTTTAATTATTCAGATGCCGACTTGGTTTATGCCAATGGCGTATATAGTACAGTCAAAGGTACTATTCGCAGAGTATGGTATTCGGGACAATATGAAAGAGGCAAAGTACAATATGGTTGGTTGCCTTTGCATACTACTGTCTATGTAAAACGCAATGCCTTGATGAAATATGGTTTGTATAATGAGAATTATAAAATATCGAGTGATACAGACTTTCTTATCAGATATTTATTTGAGAATGATTTGAAAATCGGCTTTATGGATAGGGTGGTTGTTGATATGCGCATGGGCGGACTTTCAACTTCTCCAAAATATGCTTTCTGTAAGTGGAGAGAGGATTTTAAAATCTTCAGGCTGCACGGCTTTAACCCTATTTTCTTAGTCGTGTTTAAAGTATTTAGAAAGGTTCCTCAATTTATAAAGGCTTTTAAGTATTAAAGCTTCCTTTTATGGATTTGCTTTTAAAGTTGGTGAGTGCCGGCGTCCTAAATCGTAGGCCGGTTGTTGATACATCCATTTGTCTGTCTGATGATGAATGGATGAATTTGTATGTGCACTCGCAAGAACAGGCTGTTACGGGATTTTTTCTCGATGGAATAGGATTTCTGCCCGAGGAATGCAAGCCTTCGCTTAAACTTCGATTGCTATGGGGCAAGGTGCTTCTGAAACTCGAAGATGATAACCGCAGGATAAACCAGCTGGCACATTCATTCTCGAAGATTTATCGGTCAGAGGGCTTGAATCCGTTGCTGTTCAAGGGCGGAGCGGCGGCTTATTATTATGCCAATCCGCTTCATCGCTGTTGTGGCGACATCGACCTCGTTTTCTGGCGGCAGTTTGATGAGGCTCTCGATGTAACCGAGAAATACGAAGGCAACAGAAATCACGAATTCCGGTACGATGGATATACGATAGAACTACATTCGCGCGCCGAATTTTTCAGGTTGCGCCGACTGGACAGACGCGCCGAGGTGTTTTTCGACAGTTGGAAGGAAATGTATCAGACGGTAAATCTTCAGACTACAGACGGCAAGACGCAGGCGGTTGTGATTCCGTCCGAAGAGATGGCTCTGTGCTGCATGCTGCTTCATGTTCTTCGCCATACAATCGAGTCGGGCATTGGGCTGAAACAGGTTTGCGACATCATGGCTATTCTGCCTTATGTAAAAAATGTTGATGAAGTCAAGAAATTCATTTCGGCATTTCATATCGGATATTTTGTGTCGTCGCTCTTCGGCTTTCTTTGTCGCGACATGCAGATGGACCGGAAATATCTGTTTGTCGAGCCTTCGTTTGGCTACGGATATTCCCTGCTCAGAAAAATCTTCCTTGAAGAAGCCTACAACGATTTTGTAAATAACGACGAGAATTTGGAATTCTCTGAGAAGTTTTCGCGCGCCATCGGCAGGGTAGTGCGATGTCTGAGGCTTTCGCCGTTCTTGCCCGAAGAATTGCTTGCATATCCGTTCCTTCAGTTGCTAAACAGACTTCATCTTCGCACAATTTCTATCGACGAAGTGTGATTCAGTTTAGATAGCCTCGGACGGTTTGCAAAAATATTTCGTAAACATGCGATGAAAAAATCCTCATTCAGCAGGTTTTGTGCAGAATGAGGATTTCTTCTATTTTGAACGTCTCTGCGATGGTCTTGCAGCACGTTTTTTCCTGATGTCAGCCTTCTTTTTAGCCGAGGCAGAGCCGTGGCTTCCGGTAACGTAGCCTTTCTTCTTGGCCTTGGTGTGAAAACCGTCGTCCTTCTTGTTTCCGCCTCGTTTGCTTCCGTGGAATACGATTCCGCCGGTGATTACGTTGTCAATGTTGTCTCCTGCCATATTTTTCTTTGTTTCTATAAGAATTTATCTGCGTCTGCGGCGATGCGTTGCCGAGGCAGAACGTCTTCTATGTGATGTGTGTCTTCTGTATCTGCTTTTGCGTGCATGTGTGTATACCGATTTTGCGTAGGCATCTCTTTCCTTTAGGTCTTTTGCAACGGCTACGCTGTCGGTCATATCAACCTCCTTGGCATCGCTGAAGGCGAAAACGAGGTTCTCTGGTGCATCTGTAAGCCTTTTCAGGCTGCCTGCTGGCGTTGCAACATACACGCCGCTCTTTATGGTGTTGTGCGCAAAGTCGAACAAGACTTCTGGGTTCAGAGCCTGACCGTTTATTCTCAGTTCGAAGTGGCAATGTTCTGTTGTGGCGCGTCCCGTTCTTCCTGTCAGACCGATTATGTCACCGGCTCTTACCGTATCGCCTGCCGATACGAAGTTGCGCGAGTTATGGCTGTAAACCGTTTCCAGTCCGTTGGTGTGGCGAATTGTGATTACATTTCCGTATCCGCCGATTACCCTTGATAGTCTAACCACGCCGTCGAATACTGCGTAGAGATAATCGTTTGGCTTAGTCTTCAAATCTGCGCCCGAATGGTGCTTTCTGCGTCCTCCGAACGGACTGATAACCTTGCAGCCTGGCAGCGGCATGTGCCATTTCAGAGTGTCCGAAAGGTCGGATAAGTCTATATGGATTTTCTGGTTGCTGCCAAACATCTTTGGAGTCCTTACCTTTACCCACATAATCTCGGAGTTTGTGAAATTAGTGTTGAAAGGAATGTCAAACTCTCTCATGCTCTTTGTTGAGTCGGCAAACATTCTTGCTTTCTCAAAGTTATATGATGAGACGTTTCTGTTAACTGGTCTCGAAACTCTTCTCTTTCTTACGTTTGTTTTTCTGTGTGCCGGCGTCTTTCTCGAATTGTTGTTGTGCGCCAGTACTTTGGTGTTACCTAAAGATATTGCTCCCACGAGCAAACAAAAAAATAATCTTCTAAAATTCACTTTCCTATTCTTTTTACGTTGGTTTTAAATGGCTTTCATAATGCCATTGAGTATTCTTCCTGAGTCGATGCCCTGTCTGCGGGCAGAAAAGAACTCTTTGTTTTTTAGAGTGCAGATGTTTGCAATATGTATGTTATCCGTTGCAACTCCGCATTGTTTAAGTTGAATTTTGCACGCTTCCCACAAGTTTATGTGCCATTTTGCGTGCCTTTCAGCAATTCTGTTCATGTCGAATCCGGCTTTCTCGAAGGCTTCGTAAACCTCGTCGCCAACTTCAAAACTGTCTACCGATATGCTCGGGCCAATTTGTGCCGTTATGTCGATAGCTTCGGATTCGTAATGTTTTCTCATTTCTGATATTGTTGCCGAGATGATGTCCTGAACCGTTCCTCTCCAGCCCGAATGAATGGCAGCAATGACCTTGCGCCTTTTATCGTGGAGTAGGATAGGTACGCAGTCGGCTGTGCTCACGGCTATGCAGACCTTGCTTCTGTCGGTTATCAGCGCGTCTATGCCTTCGAGTTTTTCTTTCTGCTCGTCGGCTTTTAGACTGAGAAATTCATCATCTGCATTAAGAACAGCCGTTTTGTGAATCTGATGCGGAACAATCAGCCTTGATGTGTCTATGCCTAATTCTGCGCAGAGCAAACGTCTGTTTTGAGCCACATGCTCAGGATTGTCGTTACAGAAATAGTTGGCATTGAACGATGCGTAGTTTCCAGTGCTGCATCCGCCGTTTCGCGTGGTGCTGAAGGCTACGATATCCGTGCCGAAAACATTATAGTCAAACCTAATCTTTCCGTGCATCAGTCCTCGTATTCAAAGTCATCGAGGTCTTCGATTTCCTCGTCATCATCTTCGTATTCATAATCCTCATCTTCCCAGTCGGCAAAGTCGGCATCTAGTTTCTTTACATCTTTGTTTCGGTGTACGATGTTTTCTTTGTTGATGACCATCGCAATCTTGTTGCTCTCGCTGTTCATCGCAGCCCAAAGCATGTCCTTCAAGGTTGCGATTCCGGTTTCTGTTACAGATGAGATGAATACGTGCGGAATGTCTGTCGGAAGAGTTTCTTCGAGCATCTGCACAAGTTCGTCGTCGAGCATATCAACCTTTGTGATGGCAAGAATCCTCTGCTTGTCGAGAAGTTCTGGGTTGAATTTAGTGAGTTCGTCCAATAGAATCTGGTATTCCTTAGCAATGTCGTCGGCATCGCCCGGCACCATGAAGAGTAGGAGAGAGTTGCGCTCAATGTGACGCAAGAATCTCAGTCCCAAGCCCTTGCCTTCGCTTGCACCTTCGATAATTCCCGGAATGTCAGCCATTACGAACGACTGTCCGTCGCGGTAAGGAACGATTCCGAGGCTTGGTTCGAGGGTTGTGAACGGATAGTTGGCAATCTTCGGTTTTGCCGATGAAAGAGAAGATACGAGTGTGCTTTTTCCTGCATTTGGGAAGCCCACAAGACCGACGTCAGCCAAGAGCTTCAGCTCAAGGATTACGGTCATCTCCTGCATCGGTTCGCCCGGCTGTGCATATCTCGGAGCCTGATTCGTGGCTGTTCTGAAGTTCCAGTTTCCAAGTCCGCCGCGTCCGCCTTTCAGAAGGACTACTTCCTGACCGTCGTCGGTAACATCGCAGATGTATTCGCCCGTCTCGGCGTTGTACACCACCGTTCCGCACGGAACGTCTATGTATCGGTCTTCGCCGTCCTTGCCGTGGCTTCGACATTCCGAGCCGTTTCCGCCGTGTCCTGCAAAGACATGACGTTCGTAGCGCAGGTGCAGCAGAGTCCAGTAGTTGCGGTTTCCTCTCAGGATGATATGTCCGCCTCGGCCTCCGTCGCCTCCGTCTGGTCCGCCGTTATAATTGTATTTTGCGTGATGCATGTGAGCAGAGCCGCGTCCGCCTTTGCCCGAGCGGCAGCAAATACGTACATAGTCAATGAAATTCGATTCAGCCATATATGAAAATAGTCGTAGAAAAAGGCAGCCCACTCCTTGTGTGTTCACGCAGGAAGCGAGCCGCCATAGTATTTTGTTGATTTATTAAATCTTGTCGATAGCCTCGCAGATGTCTGCGAAGATCTTATCCATTGAGCCCAAGCCCTGGATGTGAGTGTACTTGCCGTCAGCCTTGTACCAGTCGATAAGCGGAGCAGTCTGGCTGTGGTAAGTTACGAGACGCTTCTTGATTGTCTCCTCGTTGTCGTCGGCACGACCACTTGTCTTGCCACGGTTGATAAGGCGAACCATCAGTTCGTCCTCAGGAACCTCAAGGTCGAGCATGATGCTAACCTCAGTACCGCGCTCTGCAAGCATAGCCTTAAGAGCCTCTGCCTGTGGAACTGTTCTTGGGAAACCGTCGAAGATACAACCCTCGATTGACTTGCCGAAGCTGTCGTATGTGCTTGCAAGGATGTCAATCATAAGAGCATCCGGGATTAGCTGACCGTTGTCGATATATTCTTTGGCAGTCTTGCCAAGTTCTGTGCCGTTCTTAATCTCGCCACGCAATACGTCACCAGTTGAGATGTGCTTGAAGCCGTACTTCTCAACAATCTTGTCGCTCTGAGTACCTTTACCTGAACCCGGAGCACCGAAAATAACAATGTTCTTCATTTAAATTATTATGTTTGTTTTAATTTTTAGATGCATGTGTATATGTCTGGCAGTTCTCGACCGTATCCGTCGTAGTCGAGTCCGTAGCCGACAATGAAATCGTTAGGAATGTTCAAGCATACATAATCAATGTCAAGTTTCACCTTCAGGGCATCAGGCTTTACGAGCAGGCTGCAAATCTTGATTTCGGCCGGCTTCATGGCTTTCAGCATTTCAAGCATAGCCACCATCGTGCGTCCCGAGTCTATGATGTCTTCAACAATAACAACTGTACGCCCTTCTATATTTTCCTTCAAACCCACCAGTTGCTTAACCTCACCAGTAGAACTCATACCGCTGTATGATGCCATTTTCACAAACGTTACTTCCATCGGAATGCTCATTGCACGAACAAGATCGGCAGTGAAAACGAACGCGCCATTGAGAGTTCCGAGCATAATCGGATTTTTTCCTTCAAGATCCTTATCCATCTGTGCTGCAACACGTTTAACTTCCTGAGATATTCTTTCTGCAGATATACTCAATTCAAACTTTCTATCAAGAACTTGTACAGTTTTCATCTTGTTGTTTTAAAATTATTCGGCAAAAATAAAAAAAATCCATGATTCATGTCATATTTATAATGTAAAAAATTATATATTTGCAAAATATGAAGATTTTTACGAATAATCAGCTAAAAGAATTCGATCGCCTGACTATCGAGCGCGAACCGATTAGTTCGATAGATTTGATGGAGCGCGCTTCGGTGGCTATAACCGATGTGCTTGTAAGGCGATGGCCCGATACGAACACTCCCTTCATGGTGTTTGCCGGCTCTGGCAACAACGGCGGAGATGCGTTGGCAGTTTCAAGGCTGCTGGCAGAAAAAGGCTACAGCGTAGAGGTTTTCTTGTTCAACATCAAGAAAACGCTTTCTGCTGAATGTGAGGAAAATTGGAATAGACTCGAAAATAAAGAAAATATAAAGCGTCACGAGATTGTAACCGAGTTCAACCCTCCTACGTTTGTTCCCGGAACAATCATTATTGACGGACTCTTTGGCACAGGTCTTAATCATCCTTTGCTGAAGGGATATGCCGGCTTGGTTCATTTCATCAACGGACTGCCGGGCGTTCGGGTTGCTATCGACGTTCCTTCGGGATTGTTCGGTGAAGACAATTCGCAAAACATCAGAACAAACATCATAAAGGCCGATTTGACGCTGACGATTCAATGTCCGAAGTTGGCTTTCTTCTTTGCCGAAAACGAAGAATTCGTCGGCGATGTAGAGGTCCTCGACATCGGAATAGACAAACGCGCGATGGAGCAGACGGCATCAATCTACCGAACCATCGACGAGCGCGAGGTTGCTGGAATCTTGAAACCGATTTCGAAGTTTGCTCACAAGGGAACACGAGGCCATGCGCTGATAATTGCCGGAAGTTACGGAATGGCTGGCGCATCGGTACTTGCAACAAAGGCGTGCCTGAAGGCTGGAGCAGGAAAGGTTACGGCTCACACACCGACGCTTAACAATACGATAATGCAGATTGCCATTCCCGAGGCAATAATTCATCATGATGCGAGCAACAGCGTATTCTCATCATCTGTTCCGATGATTGGCTACAATGCCGTCGGGATCGGTCCGGGAATCGGAACAAATCCGAGCACCGTGTCGGCTTTGCAAGACCAACTCGACAATCTGCGCACTCCGCTTGTTCTCGATGCCGATGCAATCAATATCCTCTCAACCCACAAGGCGTGGATTCAGGACTTGCCAAAAGGAACAATCCTTACACCGCATCCGAAGGAAATGGACAAACTCGTTGGCCCGTGCGAAACAACCTACAAGAGAATGATGAAGGCGATGGAGATGGCTCAGCAGTTCGGCATATATTTTGTTCTGAAAGGCAAATGGAGCATCATCGTATGTCCAGATGGAACGTTCCTGCTTAATCCTACAGGAAATCCGGGCATGGCAACGGCAGGAAGCGGCGATGTGCTGACTGGAATCCTTACATCATTGCTGGCTCAGGGATATTCATCTCTCGATGCTGTCCGTCTTGGCGTATATTTGCATGGCTTGGCTGGCGATTTTGCTGCTGAGGAACTGGGCGAGGAGAGTGTTATCGCATCGGACATTATAAACAACATACCAAAAGCATTCAAAAAACTTAAGAATAAATAATGAAGAAATCGTTGATATTAGGCGGAATGTTGTGCTTTGCACTAAGCGCAGCCAACGCACAAACTGAAGTATCAAAATATATTCCCGGTGTAACTACGGACGGAGTTACGTATTTCCTTCCAAAAACAGGACTCAAGGTTAGGGTCATAGCAAGAAAAATAACTCATACGCCGGGCGAGTTTGTGGAATATGCAGAAAGATATATCCATAGCAAGGAGTCGGCGGATTCTTATACAAGTTGGAGCATAGAAAATATTGATGTGGCAGCATTCGGCGTTGCCGATACGAGTAAGGTATTCTCGGTAAAATTCAATCCGAAGACAATCGCTCCACTAATGGAACTTTCTAAAGAAGGCGTTATCCTTGCAGTTAATACAAAACCTCTGCCTGAGGCTGATATGCCGAACCGTGTTTACAGAAAGTCTCCTGTTCTGAATGCTCACGATTATATGACTCAGGAGATTCTTAATGCAAACTCAAAGGCGAAGATGGCCTCGCTCACGGCAGACAAGATTTTCGAACTGCGCGACAGTAAGAACGAGCTTGCGAGCGGTCAGGCAAGTTATATGCCATCCGATGCTGCTCAGATGAAACTGATGTTCAATAAACTAGAAACAACTGAAAAAGCCTTGCTTCAGGTTTTTAAAGGCGTGAATGATACAACTTATGTAACTCGTACATTTACAATCATGCCAAACAGAGAGACAAATGCCGAGGAGTTGTTCCGTTTCTCAAAACATCTTGGCATTGTCGATGCCGATGATTTGAGCGGTGCACCAATATATTGGAGTCTTGTTGATAATCATACCGTTCCGGCTCCTGTGCCAGAGCCTGTCATCGAAGAGCCAAAGAAAAAGAAGTTCTCTTTTGGAAAGAAAGGTGCAAATGGCGATGAGGGCATGATTTACGCTCTGCCAAGCACAACGACTTTCAAAATTTTTGAACGAAATAATGTTCTTTACGAGAACGATTTCCCGATGGGACAGTTTGGCAATGTTGAGAAACTGTCGCCTGCATATTACGATGTGAAGACATCTACAAAGGTATATTTTGACTCAACAACTGGAGCAATTCGAAAAATCTCTGAATAATGAAAAAAATAACATTGTTGATTCCTGCATACAACGAAGAACTTTCTCTTCCTTCTTTATATAAGGAGTTGGTTGGACTGATGGATAATCAGCCCAACTACGAGTGGGAGGTTTTGTTCGTCAATGATGGTAGTAAGGATAAGACATTGGAATGTATTAAAGAACTCAGAGTGTCTGATAAACGAATAAACTATGTTGATTTGTCAAGGAATTTCGGCAAGGAACGTGCTATGCTTGCAGGATTTGACTATGCTACAGGTGACGCCACAGTTATTATGGATGCCGATTTGCAGGATCCGCCATCGCTCATTCCCGAAATGATAAAATATTGGGAAGAGGGATATGACGATGTTTATGCATTGCGGAAAGATCGTGGAAAGGAAAGTTGGCTAAGAAAAAAAATGTCACTTGCCTTTTATGATATTTTGCAGAGAAGTACTAGAATTGAAGTACTTCCGAATGTTGGTGACTTCAGACTTCTTGATCGTTCTTGTATTGAGGCTCTGAAAAAACTAAGGGAAAGCGAACGTTATACAAAGGGGATGTTTTGCTGGATTGGTTTCCGGAAGAAGGAGATAAAGTTTGATCGGGGAAATAGAACTGCGGGGAACAGTTCGTGGAATTTCTTTTCTCTCTTTGGACTTGCTATCGAAGGTGTCACTTCCTTCACAACCGTGCCACTTAGGTTTGCTACGATTATGGGAGTGATAGTTTCTCTTACATCTTTTATATATATAATGTATATTGTATTAAAGGTGTTTTTGTGGGGCGAACCTGTGCAAGGATATCCTTCAATGATGTGTGTTATCCTTTTCTTGGGTGGTGTTCAGTTGCTGTCTCTTGGTATCATTGGGGAATACCTTAGCCGGGTGTTCAGTGAAAGCAAAAACAGACCGACTTATATAGCACGCGATTATAATGGTGAGAAGATATATAAATAGCTATCAACTAGTTTTTTGCTGTTTTTCAGAAGGATAGCGTTGCCTGCCATTCTTGTAAAATCGAGTTAGAAAAAATACTTTACAAAATGTTCAAATAACAATATTATTAAACTTTTAAAGAACTGCAAGTGAAAGTTTTTTAAAAAAAATAGGCGTATATAAAAAATTATAGATACTTTTGCAAAGTGTTTTTCGAAATCACAAGAATTTAAACAGAGAATGAAGAGATATTTACTTACAATCGTTGTAATGCTGGCGGTATTTGGCGTGAGTGCACAAACCGCCGCTACTAGGGGCAAGAAGAAGGTTGAGGAACCGGATACAATGCCGTTTAAAGACCGTTTGTCATTCAGAACGAATGCAGTAGACTGGGTACTATCTACAGCAAACATTGGTGCGGAATTCGATATTTCGAACTCCGTTTATAATCGTTATACGGTAGGTGCTGTTCTTAAGTACAACCCTAAATCTAAGGGAACTCTTGTTCCAAAGTATGTTTATGATCTTTTTGAAGCTAAGGTAGAAGCCAGAAAGTATTGGAGAACAGATAAAAATCCAAGAACCGGTAAGCAGAATCCGCATTCAAGATATTGGAGAGCATATTATGCTGGCGTCTGGTTCGACTATATGGATATCAACCTTAAACTAAGCCAGACTGGTAGAAAAGGTAAGGCTTACGGAATTGGTGGAGAATTCGGATACAACATCCCAATGTACGCTTTTAAGAAGAGTAGTTTGGATGTTGAATTTGGCGTTTCTCTAGGTTTGGAGTATGCTAAGTACGATGTGTACAAATACAGCAAGTTTAAGGCTATTACAAATAAGGATGGTGAATATATACCTTATTCTAATTTCGACAACTTGGGTGGTATTCACAACGTAGACTATACTCAAGAAATGGTAGACCAGTACATGAAGCAGCATCCAGATGCCAAGAGAGGCGCAGAGGATATGCTCAGAGACGAGGATTTTGTCATGGAACATAACATAAAATCAAAAGCATGGCATATCATTCCATTTCCTGTTCCACAGGACCTAAAACTTGCTTTCGTTTACAGATTCCGTTCAATTTCACAGAAATATAAGAGACTCGACTTCAAGCGTATCGAGGCACTCCAGACTGCAAGAGCCAAGTACACTCAGGTTCAGGCAGAGAAGAAGAGAGAGAGCCAGCAGAGAAAAGTCGACAAGAAGAAGCGTATGTTGTTTGTTCGCGACTCTATTTCTCGTGCTAAGATTGAAAAGGAGAAGCAGATGAACCTTGTTAAGGATTCACTTCGTCAGGTTAAGCTCCAGAAGGCTGAAGAGGCTAGATCAGAGGCTGAGGCAAGAGCTAAGGAGAAGGCTATTCAGGCTCAGGCTGATAAGGAAGAGGCAATCTACAGAGCTAATGAGAAGGAGCGCATGAAGGAAGTTCGTCAGCAGGAAGCTGCTCAGAAGGAAATGGAGAAGCAGAAGAAGGTTGACATGAAGAAGCAGGAGGCTGCTGATAAGAGAAAGAGAAAAGAAGAAGAAGCTGCTGAGAGAGCTAAGGTTAAGGCTGAGTTCGATGAGTTCAAGAAGAAGGAACAGGCTGAACTTGATGCTTTGCGCAAGGCAAATCAGGCAGAAGATGAGAAGAATAAGGCTGCTATAAAGGCTACAGAGGATCAGGCTAAGGCTAAGGCTAAGGAGAAAGAGGCTGAGGCTAAGGCTACAAGAAAGGCCGCTGAGCAAGAACTAGCAGACAAGACTAAGGCTGCTAAGGCTAAGGCTAAGGAGGAGGCTGCAGAGGCAGCCAAGTCTGAGGCTGCAAACAAGGCTGCCAAGGCTAAGGCTGAAAACAACAGCAAGAAGGCTAAGGAAGACGCTAAGAAGGCAGAAGCCGAGGCAAAGGCAAAGGCAAAGGCTGAGGCAGAAGCTAAGAAGAAAGCAGAAGCTGAGGCTAAGAAAGCCGAGGCTGCAGCAAAGAAGGCTGAAGCTGAAGCAAAGAAAAAGGCTGAGGCAGAGGCTAAAGCAAAAGCTAAAGCAGAAAAAAGTAAAAAATAATTAACTGAGGAGGACAAAATAATGATTTGCATAAACAAAAGATTACTTACAGCGCTCATGATGATTGTGCTCTTCGGTATCGGAGCAAAGGCACAGTTGCTCGCTGTAAAGACTAATGCCCTCTATTGGGCTGGACTTTCACCAAACGCATCTATCGAAATGGTTACTAAGAGTAGAATCAGCGTCGAGGTCGGTGCATTTGGAAACAATAAGCCTTACGGCTATGATTTGAAAATGACAGGCTTTCAGCCTCAGGTAAAATATTGGTTCAATGGTCGTCCAATGACCCGCGAGTTCGTGGGTCTTGGAATCATTGGAGCAACATATCACTGGGATGAACACGGTATCAATCATAAGGGTGATGCCCTTGGTCTTGGTTTGACATTTGGTTATGCCCTAAAGATTACTCCACGTATCAACGTTGAGTTTACTGCTGGTGCTGGTCAGATTTATTTCCACGAACTGAGAAAAACTTACGATGATGACAAGTGGACGACAAATCCTGATGTCGAAAAGGCCGAGACTCTAACTGGTATGGTCGACGAGGACAAGTACGGTGACCATTATCAGGGATGGAACTTTATGCCATTTAATTTAGGTGTTCACTTCGTTTACATTTTAAAATAATCAGGTATGAAAAGATATAGTTGGATATTACTTCTGCTGGCCTTTGCTCTGTGTGGCCAGGACGCTGTCGCACAGCGAATGACTACCGTGCAGGGTCGTGTTGTAAACTCGAAGAAAAACAAGGCAGGTAAGGCGATGATGCCTTTTACCGATGAGGCTGTATTCGTATATATTTTCAATACTATAGCAGATGCTCAGGATAACTTGTCTAAGATTGATGGTGCTCAGGGTGCTGCTGTTGTAGAGTGTAACTTTGCAGTCTGCGACCAGTCTGGTAACTATGAGTGTCAGGTTCCTGATAACGGTGCCTTGATTTTCAAGGTAGGTATGGCACCTGCAAAATTGGAGAAAGTTGATGGAAGAAACATTATCAATATGGCACTTGAGGGCGAAATCATGTTGGCTAATATTGATGTCGTTGCTTACGTTCAGGAAATTCAGCCAAAGCCAAAGGCTGCTGAACGTATCGGTAACAAGTTCTTCCCTTATAATACATTCCCAATTCCACCACACAATGGTCGACCAAATGCTCGTCTGATTATTCAGCCATTCATTATCGACTGTACTAACGATGATACTGTAAATTATTGTAAGCCAATCGTTCTTGATGGTCAGGATTATCACGATACTCAGTATCGTTTGATGGGATTCAACTGGAAGCACGATCCTCTTTATCCATACATTCAGCGCAGAAGACTGACTGCTGAGCGTATGTCTATCGATTGGGCTGATACTATCACAATTCCTCACCCAGATCGTAACTATTCTTGTTATGCAACAATCCAGATGGAGGACTTTACAAGTATCTTCTTCAAGAAGGACTTCCAGATTGTAACTTGTCATAACAGACAGCCAATGCGATTCCTTGAGTACAAGTTTGATATGCGTCCTTTGGATCCATATAAATATAAGGAAGTAGCAAAGCGTGAGAAGCGTAATACATCTGCTGCCATTCAGTTGACATTTGAGGTTGGTAAGGCAACTCTTGATCCTAACAACCCTGAGAATGAGCAGAATATCGCAGCACTTCAGAATAAGTTGAAGGAGCTTGCTGCAGGTGAAGGTGTATCTATCAAGGAGTTCCACATCACAGGTACAGCATCTCCTGAAGGTATCTACAAGTCAAATATCGATTTGGCAAAGAAGCGTGTAGATTTCGTTCAGCAGCAGATTACATCTATTCTTCCAAAATACGTTCTTGCTCGTGTATACCAGAACCCACAGGCTATTGTAAACGGATGGGCAAAGGTTGCTGATGCAATGGAGGCTGATGAGCAGGAAGAAATTGCTGAAAAGATTCGTGGCGTAATTAAGAATACAAAGAATATGGATATTCAGGGTGCTACAATCGCTAAGATGGAAGAATATCCTGAGATTCAGAAATATCTGCCAGTTCTCCGTTCTGTAAAGTACGATTGTAAATACGAGATTTTCCGCGAGTTGTCACCTGAAGAAATCTGGGCTCGTTACACAGAAGAGCAGCAGACTGGTGTTGAGCGAAAGTATGCTCTTTACGAGTACTGGAACTTGTTTATGCTTGAAAAAGACTCAGTTAAGCTTGAGAAACTTTATAAGAGAGCATACGATGAGTCTATTGAGTTGAACGGTCAGCCATGGATTCTTGCTGCGAATAATTTGGCTATCTCATATCTGAAGAGAGACACATGCGATGTAACATTGCTTGAGCCATTCATCGACCGTCGTATGAAACATGTAAATATGGTTCGTAAGAATATCGATGGTTTCACAACTCGTACTATCAACCCAGAGGAGGTCGTAAACAACCAGTTGTGTATGTACATCAAGGCATACGACTTTGATAATGCATCTGTCATGGCTCAGATTTTGCCAAACACTCCTGAGAACCAGTTGATGAAGGCATTTGCCCTTTGTCTTGGAGGTTATTATAAGAGTGATAAGCAAGTGTTTGAGACTGTAAAGAACTCATCGCCTGTAAATGAGGTGGTAATGGATCTTGCACTTGATACAAAGGCTGGTAACGCTATGGCTGCCAAGGCTGCTCAGAAACTTGACCCTGAGAGTCCGGTTACATGGTATCTGAAGGCAATCATTGCAAACCGTGGTGGTGATATGGGTTACATCGATGCAACACAGAACTTGAAAAAGTGTTTCTCAATGGATGAGAAATATATTAAGATTGCAGAAACTGATGGTGACCTTGATGAGGATATGGTTGCAAGTACCATAGATGAGTATCTGGAAGAGAAGAAGATGACAGCAGAGCTTAACGCTCAGATGGAGGAGCAGCGTAAGGCTGAGGAGGCCGAGGCAGCAAAGAAGGCTGCTGAGGAGGCTGCTGCTGCCGCAGAGTTGGAAGCTGCACAGAAGGCACTGGAAGAGGAAGCCGCTAAGAAAAAAGCTGCAGAAGAAGCTGCTGCCAAAAAAGCGCCTGCAAGGAAGGCTCCTGTAAAGAGAACCACAACTGCTAAGAAAAAATAATGGATCAACGAATAGCAAAGACGACAATGAAATATAATATGAAGACATTTATCGTTGCTTTGGGAGTCTTATTCTTTGCTGGTAGTGCTCAAAATGCTCTGGCTCAGATTAAGACAAAGAAGGACTCAACCTCTGTAAAGAAGGGCTTTAATGCATTGAAGTATTCTTTGCAAGGCAGATACCTACCAAAGGGATACGAGTTCCAGAACAAGAAGATCACAGACGAGATGTTCGTTTCTGCATATATGGGTGCAGAGAACATGCTTCATAGAGGTGATCAGGAGCAACCATTGGCTATTCCTGTTGGTGTTCAGGTGGGTAAGTACTTCTCGCCTTGGAATGGTGCAAGACTTACTTTTGAATATATTCCAAAAATAGGTGATTATCAGTTGCCGGGTATGGGAGCAAGCGTTGAGCATTTGTTCAACACTACAAACTATTTGTATGGCTACAATCCGGGACGTGTATATAATATCGAGACTGTTGTAGGTCTTGATGTTCGCAGTACAAAGCATACAGATTCTCCAAACAAATATGGCGAAGTAATGCCAGACTATGATGGACAGCCAGAGGCAAAGTCAAACCTTGCTCTCGGTGGTCATGTTGGTTTGCAGATTCGTTATCATGCATATCCACATGCTGACTATTTCTTCATGCCATATGCTGCATTCTGGAGTGATAATATCGACCACAGTACAGGAAACTGGCACAGATATGATATTACATACGGTTTGAAAGCCGGTATGATTTATCAGTTTACGGCTCATAAGCCAGATATACCAAGCAAGAGTGAGAATGTTGGCGACAACTTGTTCTTTGATATTGGTTATCAGGGAATGGCTCAGTGGGGTCCAAACAGTAATGGAACAACTAATGTTGATAAGGTTGCTGATGCTTATGGAAGTGGTTTCTCATTTGGTATTGGTAAGTGGTTTACTCCGGGTGGTATTCGCTTGAGTGCGTGGTATGGTGCTTCTGCAAGAAGATATAATTATACAACCGAAGATAAGAATTTCCTTGGTACTGCAACAGGATATGATAATCTTGATTGGCAGAAGCAGAATACAAGATACTACGGATTGCGTTTGGAAGGTATGTACAATATCAACTCATTCCTTTGGCCTTCAAAGAAGGACAATAGATTTGAGGTTAACGTAATGGGTGGTATTGAGATTGGTCAGACATGGCGTTCTTTGGATCTTGGTTATGTTGGATATACAGGCTCATACGACGAGTGGATTAACAATAATGAAACTTCTGTTATTCCAGGAATTGAGAAGGATCCAAACTTTAACATGTTTGGTAGCAAGAACCGTGAACTGAAAGGTTTTACAGGCTTTACAGGAGCAATTCAGGCTAAGTATTATGTAACACCAAACATCGGTTTCTTCATTGAACCACGCCTTGAGCGTCTGTCATACACAGAAAAAGGTTTCAGCCATGATACAAAGGCAAATCTTTGGAGTGCTCGTATCGGTATGGAAATCAGACGTAGAAATGATGTTTGGGAAGATTTGAAGCCACGCAGAAACCAATTCCATCCGTATTTCTTCGTAGGTGAGGATGTCGGTATGTCATGGAATGTTCAGAGATTCAATGGTTCTGACTTCTGGGATACTTCAGATTATACTATCGGTCTTGACTTTGGTAGAGTATTTACTCCATATAGTACTGCAAGAATCGGTTTCAACTATGAAGGTTTGAGAACAAATCAGTTGAAGGAAGGTATCCGTGCTGATAAGTCACCTGCTCTTACTGGTGCATTCTCTGTGTATGCAGATTATATGTTCCACATGACAAACTTCCTTATGGGATTCAATCCTGCTCGTCGTGGTGATTTGCAGGCATTCGCTGGTCCTGTTTGGCAGCATAATGGTTTGACTGGTTCTGCTTTTGGTGCTGAAGCTGGTTTGTATGCAAGCTATAAGGCATCAGGTAAGATTGATATGTATTTCCAGCCAAGATTGAGAGTGTTTGGTGCTGGATATAATATGAACGGTGAGCGTTCAATGCTTCAGACAAATCCATACCAGTTGGGTGCAACGTTGGGTATGACATACAACTTCAACCCTTGGGCTGACGATCTGTATGATGATGGTTTCATGGAGCAGTTCTTCATGCAGTTGAGTGCTGGTCCTTCATTCCTTGTCCGCGATCGTGAACTTGATTACGCAAAGAATAATGGAACAATTCCTGCTGATAACGGTACTGTTGGTCCTGAGGTTACATTCTCTGTTGGTAAGTGGTTCAACTTCTTGGGTATCAGACTTTCTGCTTTTGGACAGATAAACAGTGAGTATTGCCCTGCAACGACTCTGCCACAGAAGATTGCCTATGCCGGTGGTAGACTTGAGTACATGATCAATATCAATCGTTGTTTGAATAAGGAAGAGAATGGTGAGAATCTGTTTGAGTTCATTTGGACTGGTGGTCTTGAACTTGGTACAGTATTCCAGACTGGACTTAATGCTAAAGAGGGAACTCTTCCAGATATGGGAAAAACTCAGACAACAAGCAGCACTTCTGGTTTCCGTGGTTTGACAACGGGTTTCCAGATTATGCTTAATGCAAACAAGGATTGGGCTGTATTCGTTGAGCCAAGATTCAGTTCTGTAAGATTCGAGCGTTCGTTCCCAGATGCAAAGACTGGTCTTTTGTATCAGAAGCGAGTAATGACAAATACATTTGCTGTAAATCTCGGTGCTCAGATTATGTGTCGTGATGCTCAGACAAGAAGAATGAACAAGGGTGATTACTATGAGCCATTCTGGTTTATTGGTTTCGACCTTGGTACAAACTGGCCAAGCCAGCATGCTTATGGTCCTAAATTGACAGATGTGTTTGGTTATCAGTTTGGTATCAATATCGGACGTAAGATCGATGCTCTTCAGGGCGTTCGTTTAGGTTTCGATTATGATAGTTATAAAGTTCGAAATAATAACAGAGTTTGTTTCACATACTCTCTCGACTATATGTTCAGTCTTACTCGTTTCTTCATGGGTACAGGTGTTGAGAGATTGTGTAACGTTGATGTTATTGCAGGTCCAGTTCTGTTGAAGTCAAACGACAACGTTTATGCTAACCACTTTGGTGGTGAGTTGGGATTGAGAATCAATCACTTGCTTGGCAGATACACAGAGCTGTATGCCGAGCCAAAACTTAGAGGTTATTCAGAGCCAACAGAGGCACTTCCTGGTGTTCTTAGTGCACAGGGACTGACTTTGATTCCAACGATGAATCTTGGTGTTGCATTTAGATTCTAATATTATTTTATATAAAATAGAAAAAGTTGGAATGAACATATGTTCATTTCAGCTTTTTCTGTTTTTGTGTTTTGTCATTGCATTTTTCATTATAAAACAGTATGATTTTTCTTAAAAAACTATATTCCTCGTTTTCGAATATAATTACTTCAATAAATAATAATGACTTGTTAACCGTTGCTCTTGTGCTTATTCTTACTATTTTGTGTAAGACATATTTCATATTTGATGGTATAAGCGATGAAGATTCTGCTTATTATTTATTGTATTCTGTTGATTTCAATGAAGCAATAGAATATAATAGTAGTATGTTTAATTATTATTTGACAGGTTTTGTTAGTAATTTGTTTTTGAAATTCTTTAGTGCAAAATTGTTAGCATTGCGTATATTGCAGATTCTTAATTACTTGTTAATATTTATCAGCGTATTCTTTTTGTTAAGACGAAAATTACCTAATGTATGCATCTTGTGTGGAGAACTATTGTCTTTAATAATTTTATGTTCACGTCCACTTGAATTTTATTATGATGATTTTTCGGCATCAATGTGCATCCTTTCTCTTTTGTTTATGGTTAAGGGTGTTGAGAAATCAAATTCTTTTTATTTGTTCCTTAGTGGTCTTGTTTATGGGTTAAATATATTTGTTCGTATTCCAAATTTGGCATATGCAGTTTTATTTTCTTATCTATTCTTTGTTAGTGATAAGTCTGTACCTTTATTCAGAAGAATTTTGTATGTTTTTGTTGGTTTTATAGCGGCTTTACTTTTATTCTTCCTTTTATTGTATGTCAATGATGATTGTGGGCATGCCCTTAATGGTATTATGGGATTGGTATATACATCGCATGATACGGAAAATACGCATAATTTGAGTCGTATGCTTTTGGTTGTGTCTAACTCTGTTCGTTCAATCCTCTTTGCATCAATAAAAGTAACGGCGATTTTTGTGCTTGTATTTTATCTTGGTAAGGTACGAAGGTATGAAAAGTTGTATTATATTGCCGTGGCTTTAATTTTTGTTTTTTTCATTTTTAAGCTATTGCGTATTTTGGAGCATCCAACTACTTCTGTGTATTTCTATTATAAAGTGATAAGTACTGTGGTATTGACTTATTTCATTTTTAGGGCAAAGGAGTATCGTAGTTTGGTATTTATTCTGCTACTGGGTATCTATGTTGTTCCTCTAGGTTCTGATTATTATTTTACAGTATCTGTGGCTTACATCTATGCTGCTGTCACATCGCCGTTTATATTCTTTTGTTTATATAAGATTGGTGAATTTGGTAGAGCTTGTAAGCTTTTATATTGCTCGTGTGTTTTAATTTCGTGTATATTTGTTATTCGAAATTACTTCACAGATTATAACACTCCTTTTGGTGAAAAAAATACAAGGAGTGAGCGAAAATATGAGGTTGCTGGATGTGATGCACTTCTGTATATAAAGACGGATTCGTTAAAGGCTGATAGGTTTATGAGAAAAGCTGAAATAATAAAGCCTTATCTTAAAAGTAAGTCTTTGATGATTAGTAGAGTTCCTGATTTAATGCTTTCTGTTGTATTGGGTAAAACCTCGTATAATAACAGACCGAAAATATGGGGAACTAATACGAGTGTGTATGAAAATGCTATGGAGGTTTATAAAAGAAAGCACGAAAAACCAGACGTGTTGTTAAGTAAAGAATCTCTAAAATGTTCTGCTTGTCCAGAATTGAGATTTATGAAAGATATCGGTGGCTATAGAAAAGTATGGGAGGATGAAGAGTATGAACTTTATTCTCCGGTTTCTTGATTTTATGTTTCTTATAAAAGCCGTTTTGGAATGTGGATAATGGAGATATCCTGTTCCAAAACGGCTTTTTTGTTTAGTTTTATATCGTTATGTCATAGTAAAGGGGAATGTTAGTTTTGTTTTTTCTGTTTTTTCAGCCAGTCTCTAAACATGGTTTGAACCTCATTCATTGAGATGTCGAGTTGCTTTAGTTTGACAAACATCTCTGGGAGTTCATCGTTAAGAAACGTATCCTTTCTGTTTGATATGATTTTCTGTACGGCTCCTTCGGCTACAAAATAGCCAAGTCCGCGTTTGTTGAATATAATTTCGTTATTTTGCAAAAAGTCGAATGACTTTACAACAGTATTGGCATTGACCTCAACCATTGCGGCATATTCTCTTACCGACGGAATTCGTCCGCCTTCAGGATAAGTGCTGTTCAGAATCTCATCCATTATTCTGTCGGCAATTTGAAGATAGATCGGCTTGTTTTCTTTGAAATTCATGTGCAAACTATTATTTGTTGTTGATATGATTCATAACTTGTGACGACTTGAATATTTCGTAGCTCTTACGCCATAGGAAGATTGTGAATCCAATCTCTACAAGAACAAACGTGAGCATCAGAATTATTGTCTTGTCTATAATTATTCCTGATTTCAGCATATATATTGTGCCGTAAAAGATTTCTGTTTTTGGATATATATGGTGCAGAATCAGAAGAATTATGGCAGTAAACGCAATTATGCAGATAAGTGCTTTCGGAACGATGAATCGCTGTTGACTGTTGCTCATATACAGACAAAATGCTTGCGAGAGTAGGACTGTTGCAACGAATATCATTATCTGAATGACTGGATGCCCGAGTTTTACTATGTAAAAGCACGATTGAATAAATCGGATGTTGTTATCAGAATAACAAAAAAACGATGGATATATTGTGTTCCTTATTACATCAGAAAGAACAAACTTTACAGATGCGTTGATTGTCACGGCAAGAGCGAATGTCACAATCGGCGCAATCAAAATGATTACCGATTTGGCTATGAACTTTTCTTTTGTTGTAGACGGTCGCGTAAGCACGTTTATTCTGCCTTCCTTGGTGCGCATTTCCTGCATGTGCGATAGGGCGTAAGAGATAAACATAACTCCCAGCGAGATGGAATAGAACATATTCAGAATTTCTGAATAAAAGTATGCCTTGTCTGACTCATCGTCGTCTGCAAGAATTACGATTGGCAGAAATACGCAACTGTACAGAATCATCAATCCGGTGATAACAATTGCTTTCTTGATGAATTTGTTTCTAACGAACTGAATGTCGACTTTCAGTTCGTTTCTGAATCTGTTATAATTGAAATCCCTCATTTCTTGAAAAAATTAAGTGAGAATTTGCGGTTGGCAATCTGATTTCTTTTGAAAAACCAATATGCCAGCAACCAGTTTAATACTCCGAACATCGCAAATGCAATGTTGCAAAATCTGATGCTCTTTTCAACCTTTATTTCGACGGAATCGTCTATCATTGTTTTGTAGTAGAAGGCGAAAAATACGTAAATCAGAGCGAAGCTGAACAGATTGTTCATCACGACTCCCGAAAGAAGCCGGTGCTTGTGCCATATATTTGAGCACAGAATATATAAAGACTGCGCCCAGAACATCATGAGTAAAGTTGTTGTGTATTGCTGATTGTTCAGGCTTGCCTGCATGTATTGCTCTGGATTTATTTTTTCTCCTTTTAGACCATGAATAACTCCGGCGAAGAAATCGTCCGAAATCAAGGGCGGAAACATATTCAAGGTGAAACTGCATTTAAATTCGTTTTGACAGCCTAAAATAGCGTTTATAATAAGTCTGACGAGTTCTGAAACGTTATAAGCCAGTATACATTCTACCAAGACGAACACCGTGCATATAAATGAACGCACGGCGAATTTTTCCAGATTGCTTGCCGGAAGCATAATGTATTCCAAGTTTTTGGTCTTTGAATGCCTTGACGCGGCAATGCACATCGTCAGGATAAAAAGAAAACTGACTATTGATTTCTGCTCTTCGGCAAAGACCTTGGCGTCGTTGTAATCGTAAATCTGGTTGTAAAAAGAAAACAGCAGAAAGCATGCAAACAGTGCACAGAAAACTGTTAGGTGAGTTTTCTTGCTGTTCGAATATTCGTAGTTCAGAAGTGCTGCGATTCTTTTTATGCTGAAAACGTTGTTCATGTTGCTTCGGATTTTATTTTTCGAAAATCTTCTTAATCTCGTCGCGCTTGCTGAGCGTTGCGTTGAACAGCGTTTCGAGGTTCATTGTACTTTCGGCATTTTCGAGGTTTCTGAACACCGCGCTGTAACCCGCCAGCGAAGGCTGGGTGAAAATGGCGTCAGACAAATCGTCGTTTATTCCAGTCTCGGCAAAGTACAACTTCTCCGTGATGTCTGCAACACTCTGATTTAGTAGGATTTCGTTGCTGTTGATAATCACGACTTTGTCGAGCAGAATGTCGATGTCCTTGACTTGGTGTGTCGAGATTATTATTGAACGATTGTCGCTCATACTCGATGCAATTACCTTTCTAAACTGGCTTTTCGACGGAATGTCGAGTCCGTTCGTCGGTTCGTCCATCAGTAGGAGAGAGGTGTTTGCGGCAAGCGCGAAGCACATGAACACTTTTTTCTTCATGCCCATCGAAAGTTCTTTCAGGTTAAGGCTCATGTCGAGTTCGAACTTGTCCATCGTGCTCTTCATGTCGTCGTAACTAAAGTTTGGGTAAAATGGAGAGAGGAGTTTTATGTATTTGCTAAGGGTGGTGTCTGGCATACTGAATTCTTCGGGCACTATGAAGATGTCCTGAAGCGTTTCTGGATTTCTTTCCTTTACATTCTTGTTTTTGAAGAGTATTTCGCCTTTCTGGGCATGAAGAAGTCCGCAGAGCAGATAGAGCAGAGTGCTTTTGCCTGTTCCGTTCTTGCCGAGTACGCCGATGATGTTGCCCTCGTCAAAATTCAGGGAGAAATCGTCGAATACGTTTTGCTTGTTGCTGTAACCGTATGTCACCGAGTTTACGCTTAAAAAATCGTTTCTCATTATGTTTTTTTTAAAGTATTGAGTTATTTTCTTTGTGTTATACTATTGTAGTACACTGCAAAAGTAAATATAATATTTTATTCTTCCAAATACTTTCTGTAAAAATATTTATTTGTTGTGTAAATGCTCTTTAAATAAGTAATTTACGTTAATTAAAAGATTCATCTTTAATATAATATGTATAAAAAGCTTAGATTCAGAAATATCATAAAATTATATGTTAAAATATGTTAATTTGTTTTGCGATGTGAAAATAATATATACTTTTGCGGTGTAATACTTAACTAATACACCAGTTGAGTATCTAAAAAAGATTTATTAACAAAAAACGAAATACAATTATGAAGACAAGGATTTTTAGAGTGAAGGTTTTGGCAGTAGTGCTTATCTGCGTGTTTGGTTGCACTGCAAGTGTAATGGCTTCCGATTTGAGTAAGTATTATCACAACGACGAGGTTGTTGACGGTAAGCTTTCAACAAGATACATTTATACCGAGAGCAATCTGCTCTTGACTCCGAAGTTCAGATACGAGTACAGCTATAATGCCGACGGCAAGACTGATGCCATGAGAGTAAGTGAGTGGGATTCGTACAAGAAGGTTTGGAAGTTGTCTAAGAAGTTTCTTTATTCTTACAACGGAGACACCGTTACGATAGAATTGCAGAAATGTATGCGCAACGGAAAGAGTTGTCCAGTAAGCAAGTATGCTTACACAACCGAGAGCGACGGCACAACGCTTCAGAACAGCGAGATGTATTGTTGGAACGAAAGCAAGAAGGCCTGGGAACTGTCTGACGATTGTTCGGGAATTGATTCATGCCTTTTGGCTTCGAGAATTGCGAACTAATTAGAGAAATAACTATTTATATCTTAATTTTTATCAGAACTCCTAAAATCTTAGTCGGGCAGAAAATGGCGAGAAAATCGCCTTTTCTGTTTGGCGGAGATTGATACGCGGGGGCGGCATAAGCAATTCTGCAACGATATTAAAATAAAGAATCGTTATGCAGAAAAGAGCCCCAAAGTAACTTTCAAGGTTGGGTATAGTAAGATTCAACATAGCGGCAGGTAAGCCGCAAGTAAGCCGCAGGGTACGAAGAAGTACCGAAGAAGCAAGCCGCAAGGTATGGGGTAGCTTCGGAGTAGGAACGGGGTAGCTACGGGGAAGGTTCGGGCAAGGTACGTTCAAGGTACGGGGAAGAAAGCCGAGGATAATTGACAATTCACAATGGACAATTGACAATGCTTTTTGAAAAAGTTGAAAATTGAAAAATCGTGCCAAGATGGATTCTTGTAAGACGTATGCAAGATACGTGAGAATAATAATTGAGCCGAACTGATGTATTGATAATTTGAAATGCCGGTAATGTTGAGTTTTTAAGACTTAAGGCTAATAAAAAAATCGGAGTTCTTGGCTCAGCCGAATTCAACACATTTTATGTTAGGATATGACAAACCTTTGTTTTGAAAAAAATCAGCGGACTCTCGTGAGAAAGTCCGCTGATTTTATATTTAGTTTCCGAAGGGGAAAATCAATGATGGAACAAGCGGATGCCAGTGAATGCCATAGCGATGCCGTACTTGTTACATGTCTCGATAACATGGTCGTCGCGAACAGAACCGCCTGCCTGTGCAACATACTGAACGCCGCTCTTGTGCGCTCTTTCGATGTTGTCGCCAAATGGGAAGAATGCGTCAGAACCCAAAGCAACGTTAGTGTTCTTTGCAATCCACTCTTTCTTCTCCTCTCTTGTCAGGACTTCAGGCTTCTCTGTAAAGAACTGCTGCCATACGCCATCAGCCAAAACATCGTCGTGATCCTCGCTGATGTAGATGTCGATGGTATTGTCGCGGTCAGCGCGGCGGATGTTAGGAACGAATGGCAGGTTAAGAACCTTTGGATGCTGGCGAAGCCACCAGATGTCGGCCTTGTTTCCTGCAAGGCGAGTACAATGGATTCGGCTCTGCTGACCGGCTCCGATGCCGATTGCCTGTCCGTCCTTGACGTAGCATACAGAGTTGCTCTGTGTGTACTTCAGAGTGATGAGTGCAATCATAAGGTCGCGCTTAGCCTCGTCTGTAAAGTTCTTGTTGTCGGTTGGAATGTTGGCGAAAAGTTCGTCGCCGTTAAGTTTAATCTCGTTTCTGCCCTGCTCGAATGTAACGCCGAAACACTGCTTGCGTTCAATAGGATTAGGAACGTATGTAGGGTCTATTTTTATTACGTTGTATGTGCCTTTGCGTTTTTCTTTTAGAATCTCAAGAGCCTTAGGTGTGAAGTCTGGAGCGATTACGCCGTCTGATACTTCGCGCTTGATGAGCACTGCCGTAGCCTC
>JAEEGH010003636.1_pt1 | contig 40293 bp, 32 predicted proteins | sample 9134181 | NCBI WGS metagenome assembly JAEEGH01 (sample SAMN16246544, study PRJNA631951) | gut metagenome | biome: gut microbiome; feature: rumen; material: DP-attached | host: Bos | place: Iran: Karaj | collected 2018-10 | reverse complement strand
TTAGAAAATGGTTCCCCGAAGAAACTAAAAACAAGACGAACGACGAACTCGCAAAGATTATGCGTAAAGGAATGCAGGGCTAACATGAACAAGCACATCTTTTTCACCGGATTCATGGCAAGCGGAAAATCCCGCACCGGACGCGCCCTGGCAGAACGGCTCAACCGCCCCTACGTGGATACCGACGCCGTTATCGTCGAACGCGCTGGCAAGACCATCAGCGAGATTTTTGAACAGGAAGGCGAAGCCAAGTTCCGCGAAATGGAACGCGAAGTCGTTGCCGAATTTGCAAAGAAGGAAACGCCGCACATTATTTCGCTCGGCGGCGGCGCTCTCACGCAGCCGGACAACCTGAAGGTCATCCGCGAAAACGGTACCATCATTCGCCTGTGGGCAAAACCCGAAGTGCTTTCGGAACGCATCGGCCGCAAGAACACGCGCCCGTTGCTTGCCAACTTGAGCGACGAAGAACGCCTCGAAAAGATCAAGGTGATGCTCAAGGAACGCGAAAAGAATTACGCGAACGCCGACTTCAGCGTGGAAAGCTCCGATGAATACACTGAAGACCACGTGATCGAACGCATCCTGTACATCCTGAATTTCTGGAACAGCCATGCGTTGGACGTTTGTCCGAGCAGCGGCGGACGCTACCCCATCTTTATCGGCAAGAACATCATTCCCGAAGCAGGCGTATTGCTCGAATGCCTAAAGCTTGCACCGAGTCACGACTTCTTGGTCTGCACAGATACGAACATCGCCAAGGTTCAAAGCCAGATGCTCGGCGAACTGAGAGGCCAGGCCGGACGTTGCCCGATTTTCAAGTTCCAGGCCGGCGAAAAGAACAAGACCTTGCACAACCTGAACCAGCTGTTCAGCTTTATGCTCCACCGCGGCTACACCCGCAAGAGCTGCTTGTTGCAGTTTAGCGGTGGCGTGGTCGGCGACATGGCTGGCTTCGGTGCTGCCACCTACCAGCGCGGCATTCCGTTTATCCAGTTCCCGACAACGCTTTTGAGCATGGTCGACAGTTCTGTAGGCGGAAAGGTTGCCGTGAACCACCCCGAAGGCAAGAACATGATTGGCGCATTCTACCAGCCCAAGGCTGTGGTCTGCGACCTTGCGGTGCTCAGCACCTTGCCCGAAACGGAATACCTGGCAGGCCTTGCCGAAATCGTGAAGTACGGCGTGATTTACGACGAAGAATTCTTCCGTTATATGGAAGAAAACGTCGAAAAGATCAAGGCTCACGACCTCGACGTTTTGAAGCACCTGATTTACCGCAGCTGCGCCATTAAGGCCGAAGTCGTCGGTATCGACGAAAAGGAAGCAGGCCTGCGTGCTATTTTGAATTACGGGCATACCTTCGGGCATGCTATCGAAAACTTGACGCATTACAGCATGTTCACACACGGTATTGCCGTGTCACTTGGCATGCGCGTGGCCGCCCGCGCGGCAGTTCTCCTCGGCAAAATCAGCGCCGAAGAAGAAGCTCGTCAGAACAAACTCTTGGACGACCTGGGCTTCCCGAAGAAATACGACATTGACACGGAAGCCGCATGGGATGCCATGGCTGTAGACAAGAAGGCAGAAAAGGGTAAGCGTGTATACATCTTGCCCACTAAGATTGGAGAAGTGGAAAAAGTAAGCAACATCGATAAAGATATCATTACTCAAAGCTGGGGAGCTATTAAGTAATATAGGAGTGTGTGAATATGAGTATTCTTGTAACAGGTGGAACGGGGGCCTTAGGCTACCACATTCTGTCAAGCCTTGTGGGGACGACCCATGACTTGTTCAGTTTTAGTGATGAGCAGCCGCAGCCTTGGCAAAAGGTCGAAGGGGTACAATACCTGAACGGCGATCTTTTGAATTTCAAGGACGTGCAAGAGATGATCCAGCACGTGCAGCCCACCCACATTTACCACCTGGCAAGCCAATCTTCTGTAGGCCTTAGCTACAAGAAACCTTACGAAACGCTGAACATCAACCTGCTTGGTACGCAAAACCTTCTGGAAAATGTTCGCCAGAACTGCCCCAAAGCAAAAGTGATGCTGTTGAGCTCCAGTGAAATCTACGGACGCACCGACCACCAGCTCACCTACCTGCACAAAGAAACGGACGCTCCCAATCCACTTACCCCCTACGCCACTTCAAAAGCCTGCATGGAACTTCTGGGCAACCAGTTCAAGAATGCATACGGGCTCCATGTGGTATTTGTAAGGCCCTTCCACTTTACGGGTCCACACCATAGCCGCCGTTTCGTAATTCCCTCCATTACTTACCAGCTGGTCAAAATCAAGTATTACGGTACAGAACCCACCATCTACTCGGGCAGCCTCGACATCAGCCGCGACTTCGTGGACGTTCGCGACGTAGCCCGCGGCATGATCCAGCTCTTGAACCAGTCCGAACCGGGCGAAGTCTACAACCTTTGCTGCGGAAAGTCCTACACCTTCCGCGAACTCACCGAAATGCTCGTGGATATCGCAGGCGTAAGCGTAGACTTCAGATTCGATCCGGGCTACGAACGTAGCAACGACATTCCGCTTTTGATCGGTGACCCCACCAAGGCCATGAACATGGGCTGGAAACCGATGATTAGCATCGAAGACTGCCTTACCGACCTGTTCAACGAAATGGTGCTCCGTCGCCGTACCGAACTTAAAATGGGCATGGGACAGGATTTGAGACTGTAGAATATGAAATGTGGAATGTGAGATGTGTGATGAGAGGTGAAAACATGATTGCTCTTTTTGTTGCGTTTTTGTTTAGCGCATCGCTTGCGTTTGCAGGCGATGTCGTTGCACCCCAGGGTAACGTACGCAATGTTTCTGTGGATGACTTTATGCCCCACAAGAACAGCACTAAAGATTTTAACGAAACCTGGAGTTACCAATTCGTTTTTGATAACGGCACCCGCGCCTTTATCAATTATTCTACGCTGAACATTCCGGGAGCAGGCTACAAAGTCACATGCGACATGAGTTTCTGGAATTTCAAAAGTAAGACATACACCGTAGGCCGCCAATATCCGCCCGAGCGCCTCAAGGCAGACAAAGCATCGGGAAGTATCGACATCAATGGCGAATACGCAATGGAACACAAGCCCGGCAAAGGTCACCGCGTATTCTTTTCTGCCGACAAGGGAGGCAAATTCCTGGTCGACGTGACCTTTGAATCGGCTGTAGTCGGAAAGGTTACAGGCAACGGCGTGTGGAAAATTGGCAAGGAATCCTTTGGACAATACGTTCATATTCCTTATGGTCGCGTTTCAGGCAAAATTGCCTACAACGAAGACACCATTGCCGTCAAGGGCTACGCCTACATGGACCAAACCTGGCAAACCGTACAGGCAATCGATATTGCGGCACGCTCTATCAACTTTAGCACAAGCGCCAAATCTCCCTTGTTCGCAGGACGCGTTTCCATTGCCAAAAGTGGTGAACCTTTCGGCTACGCGCTCTACAATGACGAGAATGGAATCAAGGTTGCCCAGCCCAAGACAATCAAGGAAGACGAAAGCAACTACAGCGGCAAGAAATTTGCGAAAGGCGACATGACCTTCGAATGGCAGGACGCCTCTATTCCTACACTCAAGTTCAATGTGGCAAAGACCCTGCAAAAGGCTAGTCTCCTGGACAAGGTAGACGGCTGGTTTGCCAAGAAGGCCTTCAAGATTGTCGCCGGCGGCGAAGTCCTATTCTATAGAGGCCGCAGCGAAGCAAGCCACGGAAAAAAATTAGACTGGTGCATTACCGGAGTTAAAGACTAATGACAAAGTTTCGTCCCTGCATAGACCTGCACGACGGCCGCGTAAAACAGATTGTAGGCAGTTCGCTTTCCGACAGCGGCACCGGTCTCAAGACAAATTTTGAAACGGACCGTTCTCCGGCCTGGTTTGCGGAACTCTACAAGAACGACGGCATTACCGGCGGCCATGTCATTATGCTGGGCAAAGGCAACACCGAAGCCGCAAAGACGGCCCTCGCCGCCTACCCTGGCGGACTGCAAGTTGGTGGCGGAATCACAGCCGAAAACGCCAAGGAATACCTGGACGCAGGAGCGTCTCATGTAATCGTGACCAGTTGGATTTTCCCCGAAGGCAAGTTGGACCGCGAGCGCCTGGAGCTGTTGTCCAAAACCGTGGGCAAGGAACATCTGGTTCTCGATTTAAGTTGCAAGCGCGTCAGCGCTCCTGAAGAAGAACCTCGCTGGAAAATCGCTATTAACCGCTGGCAGACCCTCATCGACATCGAAGTGAATACAGAAACCCTGGAAGACCTTTCCCGCTACTGCGACGAATTCCTGATTCATGCTGCCGATGTAGAAGGAAAGCAGCAAGGCATGGACGACGAACTGATCATGTTCCTCGCCGAACACAGCCCCATTCCATGCACCTACGCCGGCGGCGCCAAGTCGCTCGCCGACTTGAAACACTGTAAGCAAATTTCAAACGGAACGATAGACCTCACCATCGGATCGGCATTGGACCTGTTCGGTGGAAAAGGAGTGAAGTATGCCGACTGCGTCAAATTCAACAAAGCTTAAAGCATCCGACGCACTGGACACACGCCCCACCATTTTCGGGCGCAAGGTCACGAGCACCTTCAAGCAAATGTCCAGTTTTAAGCACCAGCCCCCCGGAAACCTGCGCACGGGCATGATTCCGCCGATTGTATTCGGCTCGCTGTTTCTAAATCTACCCAGGCTTTTAAAGCTGCGTTTTTACCTGAAAAAAGAACGCAAGCAACACCCCGTCGACGATGTCCGTATTCTCTTCTATTCGGACAACCTGGACGAAACCAACGGTATCGCGAACAACTTAAGGAACGTGATTCCCTACATGCGTGCCCACGGAATGAACGCATTCCTCGCCGGCAACGCCTTCAATACCCGCCCTTGCGGAGTGGTGGAAAACAGTTATTGCCTTTTGCTCCCGCGCATGTTCAGCATGGAACAGCTGGGTTACGCAAACAGCGAACTGGCCATTCCCCGCGTAGGTCCGGTGTTACGATTACTCAAGCGCTATCCCGTCGATTTGATTGAATTTGAAACGCCTAGCCCCGGTGCATGGCTCGTGTGCTTCTGCGCAAAGGTTGCCGGCATCAAGGTCTTTAGCCATTACCGCACCGACGTCCCGACTTATACCAAGACATTGGTAAAGGCCAAGTGGATGTTCCACTTCGTGCTTTGGCTCATGAAGATTTTCTACGGCATGACGAAGCCAGTGGTTAGCCCGTGCAAGGACTACGCCGACATTCTGACGTCCCAGCTGAAGATTCCCGCAAACCAGGTGCAGATTTTGCCCCGCGGGCTTCCCCTGGAAAAGTTCTCGATGGAATTACGTGGAAAGGGAGCCTGGGAAAAGTACAGCGATAGCAGCACCCGCAAAGTACGGTTTTCGTTCATCGGGCGCATTTCCAAGGAAAAGAACCTAGAATTCCTGAACAATGTCTGGAAAAAGTTTGCCGCCAAGCATGACGATGTCGAGCTTATGTATGTAGGCTACGGCTGGTACCTCGAAGAAATCAAGAAATTTTTCGAAGGCGACAACAGTGTCCACTTTGCAGGCGAACAGGGCGGCGAAACTCTCGCAAGCCTTTACGCCGATTCCGACTTTTTCTTGTTCCCCAGCATCACCGACACCTTCGGAAACGTGGTCGTCGAAGCCATGTCTACAGGCACGCCCGCCATCGTAAGCGATTACGGCGGCCCCCACGACATCGTCATGGACGAAGCCGCAGGGCGCATTTTGCCCATTGACGAAGACGCCTGGCTGAACGCTCTGGAAGAATGCCGCAAACTGTACCTGGAACAGCCCGAAACCTACGCTAAAATGCGCAAGGTCGCCCATGAGCGCAGTCTCAAGTACACCATGGAATCTTCCACTAAGGCTCAGTTTGAATTCTTCAAAAAGCTGAAGCGCGAAGCCTACGGAATGTAATGGACAACGCCTTCCTTAAGCGCCTGCGCGAATGGTTCAAGAAAAACGCTGCGGAACTTCCGTGGCGTTTAGCTGACTTGGACGCTCCGCGTGACGCCTATGCGGTGTGGATTAGCGAAACCATGCTACAACAGACTCAGGTTTCCACCGTTCGCGATTATTTCGTGAGATGGATGAAGCGTTTCCCAGATATTCAAATCCTCGCCGAAGCTTCCGAAGAAGAAGTTTTCAAGTACTGGCAGGGTTTGGGCTATTACAGCCGCGCAAGAAACATTCTGAAAACCGCAAAAATCGTCGCAGAAAGCAAGGAACTACCCCGCACCCGCAAGGAACTTGAAACTTTGCCGGGAATCGGGGCGTACACCGCAGGCGCCATTTTAAGCCTTGCCTACCACCAGCGGGAAGCCATTCTAGACGGCAACCTGGTACGCATTTTTTCGCGACTTTACGCCCTCGATTTCTTGCCGACGGATTCCAAAGAGGCGCTAAAAACTTACTGGGATTACGCCCGCGAAATCGCGGACAGTCCCAAAGCATACGTGCATAACGAAGCCCTCATGGAACTGGGCCGCACCGTTTGCAAAATCAAGAATCCCGACTGCGAAAACTGCCCCTTCCAGGGCGCCTGCAAGGCCTGTGCCGAAAACCGCACCGCCGAATTTCCGCCCAGCAAAAAACACATTCAAAAAGATTGGCACGGCACCGTCCTCGTTATCGAAAGCGCGGACCACAAAATTTTAGCGGTTCACGGCGGTCAAAAATTTTTCAAGAACCAGTTTACTCTGCCCCACTTTGAATTGCCACGCAACGCGACTGCAGGCCTGCCCGCCCCGGCAGAAGCCTACATTGACGCAGACCAAGTTATAGGCGTACAAAGCATCGGAAGCTTCAGGCACAACATCACCATCCATAAAATCGAATGCGATGTCCTGCATATTCAATTAAGCAAAAAAGCGCCCGCCAACAAGGCGAGCGAAATTCAATGGGTCAAGCGCAACCTTGCCCAGGAATTTTTCGCAAATAGCTTCTGCTTGAAGGCTCTCGCCCTTCTAAAAGCTTAGAAAGTTTTCTTCGCCTGGCAAATGAAGCGAATGCGGTCATAGCCACCATTCACCGTTTCTACGTCTTCATCGGCAAGGACATGCAACAAGGTGCCGGTCAAAGAGATTCCGTACTTGGGGAACATCTGCGAAAAAGAAGCATCCCAAACCCAGTCACCCTTGACCACCATGGGATCAGAGGATCTCAGATTCCACCGGGCATCGCTTCTGTAACGCAAAGAATGGGAAATCTTGAAGGTCTTATTCAAGAGCCAGTCGCCCATAAAGCCCGAATAGAACTCGACAGGCATCACCTCGGCCTGGTTCACAGGGCCATCAATATGTTCAAAGCCAGTCATGGCAGTAAACTTGAACATGTCGCCATACCAGGTATTTAGCCACATCTCAGCAGTCAAGCCCTTAACCCAATGATTAATACGCGAAACATCGCCATAGCGGAATTTCATTCCATTCTTTTCATCCACTTCGTAGGCATCCACATCAAAGGTTTCGGCACCATGCTCAGCCCAGAAACTGCCACGGCCACCAATAGAGACTATACCGCCCAAGGTATCCACATAAGCGGCATAGGCCTGAACCAAATTCATCTGACCATCGGCAGTCAAATCAATTTCATGTCCGTCGAAGAATTCCTTGGTATCCGCAAGGGGATTCAGGCGGGAACCCGAAATATTCTTGACGCCAACCACGACGCCCATCTTTTCGGGAGCAGGGGCCAAGTATTCAACACTATCCTGAACTAGCCAATCCCTCTCATTTACACCGAAAGTGACATCAGCCGTTAAGCGCTGCACCGGCTGTACACGCAATTTCATAAACGGCCACGCCACTCTATCTTCTTCAAGTTCGGTGTAGACAGTTCCCTCGTCGTCTACGGCACGGAAAGCCATACCGGCAGAAATCTGGAACATTCCCTGTTGGCAATTCTTGCCACACTTGTAGTAAACAGAGCCGTTCAATTCTTTACGGGAACCTTCTTCTTTTTTAGGCTTGAACTGGTATTCTATATCCTCATAAGCCAGGGTTACAGACAGGTTGCCCACATCGGCACGGGCCTCTACACGGGGCTTGTAATGGGCTGGAATCCATCGGGAGCTTTCCGTATAGAACCACAAATATTCTTCACCCGCCAACACCGAGGCGTTCACCAGGGAATTCGTATAGCCCAGGCCTCCGTAAGCCGAACTGAACATGGGCCAGTTTTCTCCAAAATGAGAATAATTTCCTTCTACTGCATCACGGCGATAGGTATACGCTCCGCTGCAAAAATGGTCATCTTGGAAAAGTCGCGCCGTTGCCCAAAAGCCCATAAAGCTCGGAGAACGGAAGCCCCCTTCCAAAATAGGAGTCCTGTTGTCCGGCCTGTTAGACTCGGTAATAAAATCCTGATATATCAAGTCGCCCAGCTCGTTACCCGTTTTGACCCAAACCGAAGGTTCATAGGGAGTCCAGTCCGGAGTTCCCGACAGGCGATTAAACAGAAGGCGATTACGCAATTTCGCAGGAGTCCAAAGTTCGCTTTCAGAATGCACGCCGCCAGCGCCCATCACCCTATCGAAGGCGTATGTCGGGCCACCAATCAAAAAAGTTCCATCGGCACGGGTTTCATATTCCATACCGTCCATTTCTGCAGGAACTTGGGCAAAAGCAACCGCTCCCCACAACAAAGATATCAGGGCAAAATTCTTCATTACCAAAGCTTCCTTTCAATATACAGTCCCACATACAACATATCAGAACGCTTGGGCAAAGTCCAAATTTCTTCCCACATCATGTTAAAGCCAATGCGGTAATTTTCCAAATTCAAAATCTTCAAATTCAACCGGGCATACCAGCCAAATTCGGTTTCATTATCCCCCAGGGTTCCACCCGGTTTATTGTAAATCAAATCTTTCTTCACGCCATCATCTAAATCGGCGCGGGTCCAGTTGCAAGCAAAGCCGCCACCCAATCCAACCGGATGAATAATCGGGAAATTCCAATCCAAGCCCAACTTTCCCGATGCCTGGTGCACCCCATCATAAGGCACCGCATTCGGGCGCGGTTCAAAGTAAGCATAATGGAACATCACGACGCCGTCTACATTTTTCCAATAAGAATAACGGAAATTGAATCCGCCATAATAGGTGTTGTAAACCGCATCGATCAAATCACCGAAAGGATAAATTTCGCCGCCTTCGATTCCGATATAGGCCTTCGAAAACGCCACATCTTTTACATCCATCGGTTCACTTTGGGCAAACGCAGCCAGCGCTACACCCGCCATAAACAAAAAGATTTTCTTTAAATTCCCCATAAAAAACCTTTTATTATTTTCGGCGCAAAGCCTGAGCAAAGAATCCGTCAAAGCGAGAATCTTCGGTACCCGGGAGCACCGCATCGCCATGTTTTTCAAATTCGGGATTTTCTTTCACGAAACGATTCACAATCTTGGTCGTCTCTTCCGGATCCGGGCTGCAAGTGGCATACACCAGGATTCCGCCCGGAGCAAGCTTTGCCGAGGCAGCCTGCAAAATCGCATACTGCAACTCGGCCAGTTCCTTGACTGATTCCTGCGTAATGCGGTAAACCGATTCCGGACGGCGGGCAATCACGCCCATGTTGCTGCAGGGCACATCGAGGAGAATGCGATCAAATTTGGATGAGCGAGTGTCATCCAGGCCCTTCGACAAGCTCAGGGTAAACTCCGTCGAAGGATCCAAAGCAAGCACATCACGGCATTCCACGCGAACGTTCGTGAGTCCCAGGCGGTCTACAAGATCATGCATCTTGAGCATGCGAGTCTCGGACACATCGCTTGCGAGAATATCGAGGGAAGAATCCATTTCGGCCATAAGGGCTGCCTTGCCGCCAGGAGCCGCACACGCGTCCCAAACCTTAAGGCCAGGCTTCAAATCCAGAAGCTTCACGACTTCGTAAGCAGACGGATTCTGCATACTGAATTCGCCTTTCGCAAAAGAATCCGATTCTAGAATCAATTTAAGCTTTGCATCAGCGGGCACTTGAATGTAGCGGTCATAAAGGATGCTTGCACCCGTGATTCCAAGCTTCTGCGAGAGCACCGGAGCCGACGTCTTTTGCTGATTCACGCGAATCCATTCTGCGGGGCGCGTAAGCGTCGCCTTGGCGAGCGCTTCGGCGCGTGTACCGCCATAAATATCGAACCACCTGCGCACCAGCCATTCGGGCACCGAATTCTCGATGGACACGCGCCGCACCTTTTGAGGTGGGAGCGCCGGCAGCCCGGACCTGTGCGCGGCATGCAGCACGGCATTCACCAGCCGCGCAGAACCTTCCTGAAGGTTCGCCGCTTTCGCAAGCTCCACGCTTGTCGAAACGGCGGCATGGTCCGGGATTTCCATAAAGAACATCTGGAAAAGTCCCATCTCAAGTACCGTCGCTACTTCAAGTGAAGGCATTTTCTTTACGAGAGTTTTTAAAAAGTATTGCAGATACAAATGCCTACGGCATACGCCCAAGGCAAGTTCCATCGCAAAAGGCGAAAGTCCGCTTTCCTTGATAAAGCTACCGTCCTTCTGCCAAAGCACAAGGACGCGGAACACATCCATTCTCTCTTTCAGCGATTCATCTAGCAAAAGCAAAGTCCTTCACGCTTCTGGATTCCGCGCATAAAGTCGGCCACCGGCATCGGCTTCTTGCCTTCGGCCTGAATTTCAATCACTTCAAGCACGCCTTCGCCCGTGCCCACGTAGAATCGGTTATCCTTGAATTCCACCGCGCCCGGGGTGAGTTTCGGACCATTCTCCGGCGTATCCGTCTTGCGCAAGTAAACCATACGGCCGCCCAACTTTCCATAACCACCCGGCCACGGATTGAAAGCGCGAATGCGGTCATGAATCACCTTTGCCGGCAAGTTGAAATCAATCAGGCCTTCTTCTTTCTTCAGCTTCGGGGCGCCGCTGGCCTGCGCATGGTCCTGCGTCAAATCCTTTTCGCGACCTTCAAGCAACTGATGAATGGCATCGTCCAGCGCTTCGCAGCCAGGCGCCACCATCTTTTCCAAGAGGCTTGCGGTCGTATCCTGATGGTCAATCACCACAGTCTTCTGAGCAAGAATCGGGCCGTGGTCCATCTTTTCATCCAGACGGAAAACGGTCACGCCTGTTTCGGGCAAGCCGTCGGCAATCGCACGCTGCACAGGGGCTGCACCACGGTACTTGGGCAACAAGCTGCCGTGTACATTCACCGCACCATGCTTCGCAACCGCCAGAATATTCTTCGGCAAAATCGAATAGGCAACGACCACGAACAAATCTGCGTCGAAGGCACGCAGGTCGCTCTCGAATTCGGGGGCTTTCAAGTCGGTGGGCTGGAGTACGGGGAGCCCGTATTCGAGAGCCAGTCGTTTAACTGGCGGCGGCGTTAACACGCGCCCGCGCCCTGCAGGCCTGTCGGGCTGAGTCACCACAGCCACCACGTCTGCAAAATCAGATTCCTTAAGATGCTTCAAAAAACAGGCCGCAAATTCCGGCGTTCCCATAAATACGATTTTCATAATATGAAATATAGCATATACTTTTCTACATTTACGCCCGAAATGAGAATACCGCTCCAACTTGCCGTCATTTTCGCCATTTGCGTGGCCGGGGAAATCCTCCACCGCATCGTAGGCGTGCCCCTCCCGGGGAATATTATCGGCATGGTCCTTCTTTTAGTGTTACTTTGTCTAAAAGTGCTGAAACCGGAGCAGATTTCAGGCGTTTCCAGTTTTTTCCTGAATCACCTGGCGCTCTTCTTTTTGCCGCCCAGCATCGCCATCATGGCCGTCGGCGACGAAGTCCTTTCCCAATGGCCGCTTTTGCTATTCCTCTGCGTAGCCTTTACGCTAGTGACTATCGCCATAGGCGGCCGTTGCACGCAGTTTCTGATCCGCAAGCAGGAATACCGCGAAAATTTGGCATTGCGTGCAGAACGCCTTGCCAAGCGAGCATCCCGTAGCGAAATAAATGGGGGCAAAAAATGAACGCAATCATCAATTCGCCCCTCTTCGGAATTTTACTCACGTTGGTCGCTTTTGAAATCGGCGTCACAATTAGCAAGAAGTTCAAATATTCTTTCTTGAATCCGCTCCTAATAGCAAACATCTTGATTGTTGGTTTCTTGCTTCTCACAGGAATCAGCCTCGAAAGCTACAATGTGGGTGGCGACTATATTTCCGTCATGCTCTCCCCCGCCACCGTGGTGCTGGCGGTCCCCCTCTACAGGCAAATTTCCAAACTCACCCAATTCTGGAAGCCCATTCTCGCAGGCATTATTGCAGGAAGCCTCACCTCCCTTGCCTGCGTCATTGCGGTCAGCAAGTTAATTGGCCTTAGCGAAACCCTGATGCTCTCGCTTTTACCCAAATCCATCACCATCCCCATGGGTTCCGTGGTTTCCGAACAAATCGGCGGCATCCCGCCAGTCACCATTATCGCCATCACCATCACGGGAATCACGGGTGCCGTGGCCGCACCCGCAGTATGCCGGTTCTGCCGCATTAAGCACAAGGTGGCCCAAGGAATCGCCATCGGTACCGCAAGCCATGCGCTGGGCACCACCAAGGCCATGGAAATGGGAGAAATTCAAGGCGCCATGAGCAGCCTATCCATAGGCCTCGCCGGGCTATTTACCGCAATCGTCACGCCGATTATATTAAACCTGATGGCTTAAGTTTTTCCCACCAGAATTTCGGCAATAATGCTTTCGTTTTCGGGAATTTCGCACAACGCTCTAAGTTCGTCGTGATAAAAGAACCTTTCGCTACGCAAAGTTCTACGGACCAGTGTCGCCGACAGGGTCATGGATTCAATAAAATACCCTGCATTTAAGTTCATGTATCGGTAGGCACGTTCGCCAAGCAAATTGCAGGATTCGTTCAAGTCCGCCGTCAAGATTACCGCAAAGGCCGTATTATCAGCCACTTCAGGAGACAAATGACATTTGGCGAACTTTTTAACATTCAACATTCCCGATTGCATGTAAATCGATTTGCGCACAGGCACATACCGATACACTCCAGGGTAAACAAACATCACGTCAAAAGAGACTATCCAGATTCTTAAAAGACCTGCGCCAAACAAATTGATTTGTCCGGCTTCCAGCCAACGGAGCATGCTGGAAAAATCATCCAGGTCAAGCCCGGCCTTCCTAAACGGCAAACGGTTATTCAGGGGCTCTTTGATGTCCAGAATTTTATCGAGATAATGGGCCGTATCGAACTTGGCCGGTGTCAGCGGGAATTCATCTCCCGGGAAAGCCTGAGCAGCAAGCCTTCGGATACGGATACTCTTCGAAAGATCCGTTATATTTTCAGCACGGTTCTGCCGCATGAACATGGCAGCATAACGCGAAGCATCGTAACCTATATCCGGCTCCATTTCGCCACGGTTAGAATAAGCCGTTTCACCGACACCGCCGTCAACCGAATCAAAGGCAAGTTCGCTATATTCCGGAAAAACCGCAAGGGCCGCTAAAGGAATTTCCGTCGCAGGCAGATTCAGCGTCACCGCAATTTCATCATCTACAAAACCGCTCAAAGCGAATACTTTGGCCCCCTTGGCTTTCGAATGCAACATGACGCTGGCAGCACAAGCGCCCACATCCTGCGTCACCTGAGCATAGGCCGACTCCCTATAACGCCAAACGGAACGTTCTAAAAGGCCCGTAAAAATGTAGAGTAGCGGAGCTTCTTCTGCAAAGTCCTTATCCGGAAAGGCGGCCACGAGCTTTTTCATTTCATCCTTGCCACCAATGCGCACCAGCTGCCCCACCACATCGGGCATAGCACTTTGAGCAGCACCGTCATAGGTGTACACGCCATCAGGCAGCGTACGGCCCCGTATCACCACATAAGTCTTTACCGGTTTCAATTTGTCCCCAGAGACATAACTGTATGGAGGAACAATTTCTTTCTTTAAATCAATCCGATTGCGACCAACATAACGTCGGTCAACCATTTTCTGCGTTTCCCAACACAAGTCTGCAGGCTTTTCTTTGCGAGCAAAGCAGATGGAATTGTGATATTTTTCGGAAAAAAAACGCATTGATAAAAAGGTAGTAAAAAATCCAGTTTATAGAGACGATTCGCGCAAAGATACACTTACAACACTTATGCAAAAATATGTCATTTAGTCAGAATTCCTTTGTTTTTTTTGCGATAAATTTAGGGGAAAAGAGTGAAAACGGAGGTTTCTGAGTTTACTCGCGTAAACGCAAATTGAAACAAAAGCCTTTCTTTTCGCCTCGCAGAAAAATAGTTTTTAGAGCATAAAACACAAACGAGAGGTCCAGATGAACTTCAAAGCCAAAACCAGTCTATCTCTTTCCGCAGCAGCTCTCCTTTTTTTGAGCGCATGCGGCGACGATTCTTCCAATAAATCTGTAGATACTGTTATCGAAGAACTCCCGGGAGACTCCCTCCAGGTTCCTAATACCGATCCTACTCCGGCAGATTCCTTGAACACCCCTGCTGCCGATTCTGTAGAAACTCCTATCGACACGATCTCCAGCACTCCAGAAGACACCACTTCTAAAGACACCTCTACCAAAGTAAGCAAGGTTGTCATGCCCGAGGAAGCCGCCGATATCGTTCCGACAATCACCATCCCCGTAGATACGGGCAAAGGTCTTCTGATCGACGACTTTGAAGATGGAGACAACCAGTCTCTCCAAGAAGAAAACTACTGGTACACATACAACGACAACCACGGCGGTGCTGACGGCGATGGCGCATCCGAAATTCTGACCCCGCTTGGCGAAGACGGTTATCCCATCGCTAGAAAGTCCGACAACGGAACCAACTATGTATGGGCCGTATACTACGCACTGGACAAGGGTGAATACCTCTGGGATCCGTACGTAGGTTGGGGTGTTACCCTGAACACCGACGTAGATTACAGCCGCTTTGGTGGACTGACCTACTGGTACAAGGGTGGTGCACACATTGTCCGCGTAGAATCCTCCGATGTCACCGACTATGACGTTCACATGGCCAAGGTAAAAGCAGCAAAGACTTGGACCAAGGCTGTCATCCGCTTCAAGGACATGGCTCAAGAAGGCTGGGGCAAAAAAGTCGCTCTGGATCCGGCACATATTGAAAAAATCAGTTTCCAGGCTAAGGGCGACGGCAAGATTGACTCCGTTCTCATTGACAACATCTACTTGCAGGATACCAGCGAAGTCGAAAAGGACAAGGCCGACATGAAGATCAACGACCCCGAAATTCCGGAAGTCGAAATCGGCGAAATCGCTATTTCTAACCCGCTCCAGGCCAAGGCCATGAAGTACCTGAACAAGGGCATCAACATTACCAACTGGCTTGAAGAAGAGAAGGCCTACTTCAAGGGCGAATTTAAGTTCGACGAAGCCGACATCAAGCTCATGGCCGACAATGGCATCAAGTCCCTGCGTCTCCCTATTGACCTTGACAAATATGCCACCAACCGCGATGCATTCGTGGAAGGCACCGATGCAGAACTCAAGTTTGATGACGAAAACCTCTTCGCAGTCCTCGACTCCTTCGTCGAATGGACCGGCAAGCATGGCATGTCTTTCGTAATCGATTACCACGAATACGACAACAGCTACAACACCACCAGTGCCGAAGACCGCAACTACACCAAGATGATGGCCAATGTTTGGAAGCATGTTGCAGCCCACTACGCCAGCAACGAACGCGAAGACATCTTCTTCGAACTTCTGAACGAACCCGACATGACCAACGGTAAGGTTCCTTCTGCAACTTGGCGCAAGGCTGCACAGGAAGACATTGATTCCATCCGTACTGTCGACAAAAAGCATTCCATTATTTTCGGTGATGCTGCCTGGTACTCCATAGATAACCTCGCCAAGGGAACCGTACTTAACGACGACAACATCATCTACGCAATCCACACTTACGAACCCTTCGTATTCACTCACCAGGGAGCAAGCTGGAACGCTACAGGCTCCATCAAGGGTCTGATGTTCCCCTACGAAAAGGAAAAGTGGAGCGAATACAGTGCTGACTTTGGCGTGACCAAGAGCACCGAAAGCTGGATCAAGAGCGCAGTGATGAACTACTACAAGAACGGCAACAAGGAATCTATCCTCAAGATTATCCTCCCCGCCAAGAAATGGGCTGTCACTAATAACGTGCCGGTCATCATCAACGAATTCGGCGCCTACAACGTCGAAAGCGACGCACAGTCCGTGCTGAACTACATGACCGCCATGAGAGAAATCAGTGATACCCTCGAAATTCCTCTCACTCACTGGGGCTACACCGGCGGATTCTCGCTCTTTGAATCTGAAACCGGCAGCGTCAAGGGTACCAAGCTTATCGAAGGCATGGCCGAAGCATTCGGTCTCGGAAACTAAAAACTAGCACTCCTTGTAAAAGTCAAAGGTCGCCTGATTACGGGCGACCTTTTATTAGTATGTATTGCGCCGGCATAACGCCGATTTTGTATATTGTAGGCACTTATGCGTGCCTATATTTCGAGCATTATGTTTTGTGTTGGCGTTGCTTTCGCCAACGGTTTTTATGGAAACAACAGCGACATTCACTGGAAAGCCGCTAGTACCGACCACTTTAACTTTATCTACCCGGCCGAATATAGTTCTCACGCTTCAAAAGTTTCTGCCTATGCCGAAGCTGTCTACGATTCCGTAGTCAACCGTTACCACCATGACTTGCCCGGCCGAGTAAACGCGACACTCAATAACGCTCTCTACAGTAACGGCAACGCAATTCCCAGCGAAAACTCCATCAACCTGTGGCTTACCAACTGGGACTTTAAAATTCGAAGCAGCCACGGTTGGCTTTCAGACGTGGTCACCCACGAATTCAGCCATCTGGTCAGTATCGAAAACGCAAGCAAATTCAAGCCCAGCATATACGGCTTACAAATCAGCTATACCGACTACTACAACGAACGTATCACGCAAGACTTTGCGACAATGATCCCATTCACGCTGCAGCCGCTCTGGTTTGCCGAAGGCACAGCCCAGTACGAATCCAGCCGCATGGGCTTTGACGCTTGGGATTCGCACCGCGACATGATGCTCCGCGTAGCCGCCTTAAATGACTCGTTGCTCACGCTCCCCTACATGCACGATTTTTCGGACAACTCACTTTTCGCAGAATTGGGCCCGTACACACAAGGCTTTTCGCTAGTACGCTACATCAGCAAAAAATACGGCGAAGACGCCATGCCTAAAATTTGGCACGAAATGTCTAAATACCACCGCATGACTCTCGATGGAGCCATCAAGAAGGTTCTTGGGATTAGCGAGCAACAGCTTTACGACAATTGGAAAAAAGAAATCACCGAAGCCTATAAGGCGCAACGCGACAGCCTCGGCACACTTGTAGAAGGAACCAAGATGACAGAAGGTTCTTTCTGGCAGGACTTTCCCGTTGTCGCAGGCAAGACCCTCTACGGCGTATCCAATTTTGGTGGGCTCTGGTTTGACGGCGGTCTTTTCAAGATGCCGCTCGATAAAAAAGACAGCAGCAAAAAAGACGAAGTCGTAGACGGTGTAGAAATCGGAGAAATCACCGTCGAAAACGACAGCGAAGACAGCACCATCGAAATCGGCGATTACGCCAAGCACGGATTCAAACTCAAGAAAGCCTGGTTGGACAAAGGCATCGATGTCCACGAAGACAGCGTCCAAGGTCCCATTCTCGCCTACGTATGTTACCAAAATCGCGACAAGGATGGCCACGCCCACTTTGACATCGCCGTAAGCGACACCAACAAGAAAACGCTTTCCGTGACATACCTCGCCGACGCCGTCTACCCCGCCATTGACGCCCAGGGTACCACGGTCATTTTCGCGATGCGTGAGCCCTACAGCACGAGATTCAAACTCTCCAAGGTTCCTTATCCCAAGGACATCAACGACTACACCTCCGAAGATCCCGTTGATATTTTCGTTCCCGACTCAAAATTCGACTACTACAACATCTACAGTCCCAAGTTCAGTCCTGACGGCAAGCGAATCGCCTTCGGATTTTTCGACAATGAAATCCGCGGCATCGCCATCATCGACAGCGACGGGAAAAACTTCCAGATTGTCAGCACCGAAGGTTTCGACGAGCGAGACGTAAACTGGATTGACAACAACAAGATAGTCTTCGCTAGCAACCGCAACGGCATCTTCAACCTGATTGAAAAAGACTTGACCACTGGAAGCGAAACACCTCTCACCAATGTAGTCGGTGGCGCATTCACCCCCGCCTTGGCTGGAGATACGCTCTACTTTACCGAATATGACAAGGACGGCTTCTCGCTCTACAAGATGCCCTACTCCACAGTCCCGATGATCGACGACACCACGGTTACCATCAGCCAGCGTGACACCACCATCCAAATCGCCGATTCCAGCTGCGTGAGCGACACCACCGTCCGCGACAGTACCTCCGATTCCACAAGCGTTGTCTGCACTCCCATTGTCCGCGATACCGTCATCAAGGTCGCCGACACGACACGCGCCATTACGAAAAAGCCCGCTCCCGCAGCAATCACGCTCCGCGGTTTCCCCACCGAAAAAATTCACAAGCCCCTTGAAATTGCCGACATCGAATTCGCCGGTATCGAGCGTGACTACAAGCCCATTCCGAACATTCCGCTATTTGTTCCGATGCTTGTATTCAGCGAAAACGCCCCCGACCTCACCGTCTTTGGCGACGGCAAACTCAAAGTAAAGGGAGGCCTTGCCGCCATCATCAGCGACGCCCTCAAAAAGAACACCGTGCAAGTCGGATTCTTGTTGGAACTCGGTAACGGCATCGACTATATCAACGGTGACGGTCTCAACCCCGAACAAGAAAAAGAATTCTTCGTTTCTTGGGAAAACCACAGTACGCCTATCGATTTCTCGCTCAGCTACACCTACGCCAACTACACCAGCAAGGATACACTCCGTAACGAAGATGTAGGCGCGAAAAATGGTGACAGCATCAGTGTTTCCCACTACGCCGTTCCCATGCAGGCCATTATGGCCGGTGCCGGCTACAGCATTTTCAAGAGCATCGACACCTTGCAAATCGCGGCTGGTTACGACTGGGCAAACTTCAACTTCTACAAAAGTAATTTCGACTGGACCTACCAAAAACGCTTAAGCCTGCTCGTCGCCCTCGGCCTATACGGCGACCATGCCGAAGGCTCCGAAATCAACGGTCAAGGCAATGGTCTAAGGCTCTATTATCAATACGCGAACTCCGACCTGTTCCGCCCCGGAACCTTCGCCGAAAGTTTCACCATCAATGCCAACGGTAAGATCGAACCTCACTACAACAACTTTAACATCAACGAATTCGGCCTTAACCTTTACGGTAGTATCCAGAGCCCGCTAACTGGCGCCCGCCTCGCGGCCGGTGGAAAGATCAGCGGAATTTTCAACTGGTCCAGCAACGCCAAGGACTCTAACGGCGTCAGAGTGGACACACTCGATTCCTACTATTACGACGCATTGTTCCTTGAAGGCTATCCTTACTTGCGCAGCGCCGAAAATTACACGCTCGCCGGCACCAGGACTGCCATCGCAGAACTCCACTACCTGTTCCCCGTCTATGACGACTGGCGCAAGTCCCTGTGGATTTTCGAGACACGCAGTTTCTACATCGACGGGTTCGCCCAGATGGGCGCCGCCTGGAGCACCAAGTGGATTGACACAGACAAGCTTACGGACCACCGTTTCTGGGACCGTTCTGTAGGCCTTTCCTTCCGCATGAGTAACCGAATCTTCTACGGAACACCCTTCGACATCTCGCTCACGCTCGCACGCGGCCTTAACCGCATCGGCGAAGACGACAACCTTAAGGGCGGCTATAAGCTCACGCCTATCGATGTTCCGGGCATCCCCGAAAGCATTGCCCCCACCCGCATCAAGTTCTCCATTGGAATGGGGTTTGTAAACTCTTGGCAGTAGGCCAAGAGTTTACCGCTACATCTGAGGCTCGGTCATGTACAAACCTTCGGTTTGTCCGCGACTCTCGCCTTGCGATGTAGATCCAAACAGTTGGCAGTAGCTATGAATTTATAGCAGTATATGCGGCGGACTAGAGTTCGCCGTATTTCTGCTTAGGCTTGATTTCACCGGGCAATAGCTGCCCGGGACTGGTGCGTTGACCGTCTTTCCCTGTAAAGTTCGGATTGAACTGTTTGACCTGAGCCTTCTTCTGCTCCGCCTGAAGGTCTAACATGTGGCGTTCCCACTCCTGCATGGCCTGATCCAGTTCAGCACGGGCATTCAGCATGAGTTCCTTGAGCTGCATCAGCTCAAGCATCTTGTCACGCTTCATAATCCACAGCTCTTCTTCCTCGGGCATGCGCTCGATATTAAAGAGCAGGTTCAGGTATTCTTCTTCTGCAATGCGGTAAGCCTTCTCCATTTCCTTGTAGACCATGTAGCGGTCGTCAACCATCGTCTGTTGCGGCGACGGATGCGTGGAACAGCCCGCAAGGGCGAGCGTACCGAGAATCAGGGACACATAAAAAAACTTGCGCATCATGCCCGGAATTATTCCTTAGCCTCTTCCGCTTCGGGTTTCTTCACGGTATAAAGACGTTCAAGGGTAATCTGGCTCTTGAAGGTAGCAGTATCCTTGGTTTCAGGATTCACCATGGTGTGAGTTCCGACCTTCACTTCACGTTCCTGACAGGGGATACCCGTCGTCGGATCGATCATCACCTCGAACTGGGTCTGGTATTCAGCCTTAAGGCCCCTGTTATATCTCTTGAATTTTTCAGGAACAATGTTGCTATTGACATGCTGTTCCCAAATGTAATAGGGGAAACTTTCCTTTTCCTGCAAATAGACGATGTAATCCAGGCAACGGCGATGGTCGCGATTTTCAAAGCCCTTCACCACTACGGAATCCACCTGAATCAAGGCGAAGTTCAGGCGGCCCTGGTCCTTAAGCAGCTGCGTAATGTTGCCCTTGGCAGGCACATCGCCCAACAGCATGTGGTCCATTTCCCAGCGGTGCTTTTCAAGGCGCTTCAAATGCGGCTTGTATTCCGGGTTCAAGAGCTGCTTACGCCAGACTTCGGGCATGGGAATGCGTGCCAACAAGGAGTCGTAGCCGTTATCGAGGCCGTCCACATTTTTCACTTCGCGGTCAATGGCAGTCATATCCACCGACTTCACGCGCCAAGCCAGTTCCGAGGGCATGTAGTTCTTGAGGTAACCGCGAGACTTATCCATCACGTAATCACGATGCAGCTTCAGGGTGTCACCCGAATTGGAATAGGTCAAGTTCGCATAGGCGGCAGTTACCGTACCCATTTTTTCTTCACCCTTCAGGTCTATCGTCGAAAAATAGCCTTCGGCATAAAGTTCTACCGTAACAGGGGCGTCCACCTTGTAGCTAACGTTGACTTTTGATTCACCGCAACCGCCAAGGATAAGGGCAGCTGTGACTGCGCATAAAATTTTCTTCATGAGTTACCGATTTTTAGTAAGTAGAATCTGTTTAGACAAAAGCACCTTGCCATCGCCACTGACTTCAATGACGACCGGACCCGGTTCTTTTTTACGACATAGTTCGCGAGCGGTCATCACACCCATATGATGGCGAGACTTGCCCTGCAGCGTGTAGACCCACTGCTTATCGCTAACGGCCACTTCGTGGTCCCAAATCTTTTCACCCTTGTGGGCAATCGTGCCTTCGTAGAAGGAAGTTTTCAGTGTGGCGAAATCGAAGCTCTTTCCGTAACGGAACTGCACAATTAGCGGATCCCTCATTTCGAATTCGCTCATGGTATCGGCCACGACATCAAGGGCCGGGTTCCATTCTCTTCCGCAAACGATAGCGGTATCTTCGACTGAACATCCTGCAAAAAGGCAGGCCACTGCCGCCATGATTGCAACGAACCAATTTTTCATACTCGCCTCCATAGCTTACCGGATAAACTAGAAAAAACTCTTTTTTTCGGCTATCGGGAAAGGATAAACATCATCTCCAAATGGGGCGTCTGGGGATAAAAGGCGAAACCTTCCGCTTTTTTGAGGCTAAATCCAGCCTGTGCAAATTTAGCATAGTCGCGGGCAAGGGTTACCGGATCGCATGAAACATAGATCAGTCTGTTAACAGAACTTTTCACAATGGCATCTAGAGCCTCTACGGGCAAGCCGGTTCGAGGCGGGTCCACGATTAAGGTAGCAGGCACATCCACCACGTTTTTCACAAGCCATTCTTCAGCTGCAGCCGAGACATTCTCTACGTTTTTCTGAACAGCACCCCCGTTTAAATTCAAGCGGGCATGCTTCAAGCAGCCTTCTTCACGTTCCACCGTCGTAATCTTTTTAAAGCGGTCTTTCAACAAGGCAGCAAAGAATCCAACGCCGCTGAACAAGTCAACGAGCCACGCATCACTCGCCTCGCCACTTGCGATACCTTCGTCAACGGCATTCTGCACAGCACACACAAGTTCCGGCAAAAGCGAAAGATTGCTCTGGAAAAAGACCGATGCATCCGAGCGGATTTGCGAACCCGCAATATTTACCACACATACGGCGTTCTTTTCAAAATCTTTGGCGGCCATTCCCTTGTAATAATAACTGACATCGCCCTTTCCGTTATCGAAAAGGTTAACGTCCAGTTCAAAATTCCTAGGCGGACGCTTATTGTTCTTTACCGATTCTTCAAAAATCCTTGATGCATTTTCTTTTAGGAATCCGTTAAGCGCAGGCGTCAACACGGGACAATTTTTAAAAGGGATAATTCCGTTGCTTTTTTGCATACGGAAACCACAGCTGACATTGCCGTTTTTTGCACGGGCAATTACCACGCGGGCGCGGTTCCTGTAGCCCCAAGCCGGGCCAACATGAATCTTGAAATCTTCGGGCAAATCCGAATGAGCCAAGCGCCTAAAATTTTCACGTTCGACCTGTTCCAAATACGGCGCCTGTTTTTCGCTTGCCAAATGTTGCAGGCTACAGCCGCCGCACTTGCCAAACAAGGGACACTTCGGTTCCGCGCGGTCGGCGCTTTTTTCAAGCACTTTAACAACCCGACCCCGCGTAAAATCCTTCTTATTCTGCGATAGTTCGACATTGCACAGTTCACCCGGCAGGCCCCCCTGCACAAAGCAAACGCGACCATCGGGCAGGCGGGCCATTCCTTCGCCACCCTGCACCATCTTTTCTATGCGGAGTTCATAAATCACGATGCAAATATAGCAATGCACATATCGCATTAGTTTTCAGCCGTAACCACTTTCTAGTTCAGGCCCCCTACCTAGTGCGTCCATAAAGGTTTAGATTTATAAGAAACAAAAGGACGGTTGTATGGGAATCAACAATAAAATCCGCACTACTCTCGCTTCGGCACTCACCGTAACCGCATTTAGCGCCACGGGACTTTTTGCTGCTACGGCTTATCAAAACCAGGTCGGCTTTTTAACGAAAGGCCAAAAGCAAATGGCCGTTATCGGAGCCGAAGGCCAGGAAATCGTATTCAAGAACGCCGACGGAACCGAAGTTCTAAAAGCAACCGTTCCCGAAGCCCAAACGTGGGTTCCCGCAGGCGATACCGCCGCCTCCCTGGTAGATTTCTCTGAAATCCAGACCGCAGGCACCTACCAGGCATACCTGGGCGACGAAGCCGTCGGCCACCCCATTATCATCGCCGACGACGCCCTCGAAGCAACTACCAAGGCATCCATCAAGTTTTTCTATTTCCAGCGTTCTTCAACGGCTCTCGAAGAAGAATACGCCGGCGTTTACGCACGCGCCGCAGGTCACCCCGACACGGCTGTTCGCTACCACATTTCTACAGGCATCGACAATTCCGACCTCCGCTTTAACGGAGCTAAAGGCTGGTACGATGCCGGCGACTACGGCAAATACATCGTCAACTCCGGCATTACCACCTACACCTTGATGCAGCTTTATCAGCACAACAAGGAATATTTCAAGAATCTCAACCTGAACATTCCTGAAAGCAACAACGACGTTCCCGACATTTTGGACGAAATCCGCTGGAATCTCGAGTGGATGCTCACCATGCAAGATGCTGACGGAGGCGTATTCCACAAGTTGACCACATTGAAATTCAGCGGAACGGTCATGCCCGAAGGCGACGTGGTTCCACGTTACGCCATCGGTAAATCCACCCAGGCCACATGGGACTTCGCCGCAGTCCTGGCCTTGGCCGCAGACATCTACTACCCCTTCGACAAGGATTTCGCAACGAACTGCGCCAACGCCGCCGCCAAGGCCAGATGGTGGGCTATCAACAACCAGACCACCTACTTTACGCAGCCTACTGGCGTCAACACCGGTACTTACCAAGACCGTAACGCCAGTGACGAAAAGATTTGGGCCAACGCAGAATTGTACCGCATTTCGAAGAATCCCGCCTTTTCTGAAATCATTGAACAATTCCCCATCACTCACGGACGTTGCCGACTCCAAAGCTGGCAAAGCACCAACGCCCTTGCCGCTATGACTATCGCCACCAACCCCGAAGTTTTCCCGAAGGATTTCGTCGATTCCGCCCAGGCATGCATCTATTATCTTGCTGACAGCTACCTCGAATTGCTCAACAACAACGGCTACGGCGTAGCCCTCGTCGAGGACGACTTCAACTGGGGTTCCAACAGCTTCGCCGCAAACAAGGGCATGATCCTTATCCACGCTTATATTCTTTCTAGAGACAAGAAGTACCTCGACGCCACCACAGGCATTCTCGATTACCTGCTGGGCAGAAACCCCATGGACATTTCGTACCTTACCGGCTACGGTGTCAACTCAGCAAAGGATCCCCACCACCGTCCGAGCCAGGCTGACCAAATCGACGAACCTGTTCCCGGCATGCTCGTAGGTGGTCCCAACTACACCGCTACGGATTGCGCCAAGGATTACGTTGATATCAAGGCCGTTGCCAAATCCTACTACGACAACAGCTGCAGCTATGCCACCAACGAAGTCGCCATCAACTGGAACGCGCCCTTCGCTTACCTGGCCGGTAGCCTGCAGGCAATCGCTTCTACAGGCAAGAGCTACGACATCACGGAGCTGCCCAGCAACTCTTACACGGTCGACAAGATTTCTTCTAGAAGCAAGCAGATTGCAAAGCCTTCTGCTGTAACGAACAAGCTGATTATCCGCAACGGTGCAGTCCAGGTACAGAAAACCGACGCCCAGGGCAACATCCGCTACTTCAACCTCAGCGGAAAGCACATTCGCTAATCAGCTTTCTAAATAAGTTCCTCCCAATCCCACCTAAAAAAATGCAGCGTCCTTGCGACGTTGCATTTTTCTATAAAAAGCATTCAATCGATTTCTGCAGTTGGGCCTCGTCGCCCGAATTGTCGATAAAACGTAATTTTTTCCCGGGGAAAAGCCGTTTCCATTCTTCTTCGCAGTCTTTCGCCGACTGCAATTCAATGCGGCGTTCCGCATCTTCTTCGCTAAAGCCACGGTTTGCAATCAGGCGGTTTTTGCGGACTTCGCGGGCGGCGCACACCACCCAAATTTCATCTAGGCACGACACCAATTCAGGAACATTTTCGAATAGTGCCGCCTCGACAAACGCCGGATTTGCTCGCAACAGGTATTGCGTGAGGGCCGGATACACAAGGGCCTCTAGACGTTTTCTTGCCGTCGGATCACTAAAGACCAGGTTTGCCATACGGGTACGGCTCACGCCCTTTTCGGTAAGCATGTCTTCGCCGAACTCCTTGGCAATGGCGGCACGTAAAGCCTTGTCATCACGGTACAGGTGATGCACAGCCACATCCGCGTCAATCACGCGGATTTTCTTGTCACGCAAAATGCGACCGACTAGCGACTTCCCTGCACCAATTGTTCCTGTAATGCCTTTCATACCGATAAATTTAGTAGAAAGCTAGACTATTTTCCGAGAGCGATCAGGCAAATACCAAGAATCACTCCCAGCAAGGCAACAAACTTCATCTTGCTCTTACGTTCCTTGAAGAAAATGAGTCCTGCAAAGAACGAAATCAGCACGCTGGAGCGACGGAACACCGTGATAATTGAAATAAGGGCATCGGGGTCACTCACCGCCACAAAATAGCAGCGGTCAGCTATAATCAAGAGTACAGCCACCAGCACCATAGACCAGCGGAATTTAAAGGGAGTCGTCTTGTGCCGCGTCGGGAACCAGGTAATCGCACAAATCACGAACTGCCAAAGCATCATGTAAATGCTGAACCAAACCTGCACCGTAAGCGGGTCAAAATTCATGCGCTGCAAAATAAACTTGTCATACACGCCACTGCATGCCGCAAGAATCGTGCCAAGCACCATGCAGATGACCCAACCGTTGCTAAAGAAATGCCCCATTTCTTTACGGCCAGCAAGACTAAGTCCCACATACGAGCAAATACAGATGGCAACACCTGCCCACTGGAGCGCAAATGGGCGTTCCCCCATAAAGGTAACAGCAATAAAGATCGTAAATACAGGAGCAAGCGCACGAATCGTAGTCGCAATGCTCAGCGGCAAATGCGCCAGGGCATTATAGGTCAAAATCCAGCTACCGCCCACAATGGCCGCCTTGCCAAACAGGTAAATATGGCTCTGCAAGGGCAAACTTTCACAATGCCCCGTCAAAAGGAGCGGGCTCATAAAGAGGGCATAAAAAGCGCTGCAAAAGAACAGGGTTACACGAACCGCATTATCTTGCACCGATTTTTTCTTGGCGAGGTCGTAGCACCCCAGAAAGAACGCCGACAGAAGGGCTAGAACAAACCATGACATAACAACTCAAATTTAGAAAACCCTCTTGCCAAAGCGATATTTTAAACATATTTTTATCTTAACTTCAACAAAAGGAACCAATATGGGTATCAAAGGTAAAGCATCATCCCTTCTCGAAGAGTTCAAAGCCTTCGCATTCAAGGGTAACATCGTCGATATGGCTATCGGTGTTATCATCGGTGGCGCATTCGGTAAAATCGTGACTTCCTTCGTGAACGACATCGTGATGCCGTGCGTTACGGCAATCATCGCCATGGGTGGCGGTAAAGATGCAGGCGAAGGCCTCAAGTCTCTTTCCTATACGACTGCCCAGGGTGTAGCAATCCCTTACGGTAGCTTTATCGGTGGCATCGTCGACTTCCTCATCGTCGCCATCGTGGTGTTCATCGTGATGAAGAAGTTCCTCGGCTTCATGCAGAACATGCGCAAGAAAGAAGAAGCCCCGGCAGCTCCTCCGGCACCTCCTGAACCGTCTGCCGAAGAAAAGCTCCTCACCGAAATCCGTGACTTGCTGAAGAAGTGACACGAAGTGTCATCCTGAGCAAGGGCGAAGCCCGAAGTCGATGGATCTCTATATGAATAGCTCCGCGCTCAAACGCGGGGCATTTTTATTTATGGGAAAGCCCTATTTCCGCATCTGGGGTAAAAGGCATTTCTTCCAGCTGCGGCGTTGCAATAATCACCTGACAAGCCTTTTCGCGAATGAGAGTCGCCACAGCATCACGACGATCTACATCTAGTTCGGCAAAAATATCGTCAAGCAAAAGGATCGGCTTGTTCAAGTAACGGGAGGCCACATCTACCGCGGCAAAACGCATTGCCACCGCAGCACAACGGCACTGCCCCTGGGAACCGGCAGAGCGCATTTCGGAATCACCAATACACACGCCCAAGTCGTCTTTATGAGGACCCGACAGTGTAATTCCCTGAATCTTTTCAGCAAATTCCAAGCCAGCAAGCTTACGGCGGTAGGCTTCACGCAAGGAGTTCTCGTCCACGGAGCCGTCTTCGGATTCACCTGAGTCCGATGCAATATAGAGACCGCTCCTGTCAGCTACCATGGCAACCTTGTCCAATTCGGAATCGTCCAAAAATTCAGCACCATCAAGAGCATCCAGTTCCTTGAGGATAGAGCTCTTGTAAGCGCAGGCAATTTCATCTACCCCGCCCGAAAGCTTGCGGTAGTAACCCGTAATAATCGGCGAAATTTCCTTGGAAAGTTCTATGCGGGTGGCCCAAAGTTTCGCCCCCAAATCCACCAGCTGTTCCGTAAGTACATGGAACAGGTCTTCACCGCCGGTAGCAGCACCATCGCGCTTATACTGGCGCAGCCACTGGTTACGCTGCTGCAGTACGCGACGGTAACGTTTTAGCACCGAGGCATTCGCCTGCGATCGGTAGCAGAGAATTTCATCGAGCCAGCGCCTGCGCACTTCAGGGGCGCCTCGCAAAAGTTCAATGTCCGAAGGTTGCATCACCACGGCCGGCATGCGACCGAAAAAAGCCGTCGGCGATTTCAAGCTCTCTCCGTTCTCGCGGACATCGCTGCTGCGACGACCCACGCGAATTCCGCGCTTCACGCCCTGATCAGAATCATCAAAGTTTCCGCGCAAAATAAATTCATCACCTTTCCAGGCAATCATCTCTTTCAGGTCTTTCGCCCTGAAAGAAAAACCCTGCGCAAGCAAATGCACAGATTCCAGTATAGACGTCTTTCCGCAACCGTTGGGGCCATGAACCACCGTAATGCCGGGCCCGAACTCTGTTTCAAACCCGGCAATGCTGCGCACACCATCTATAAAGATTTTAGAAATCACGGAATGGAGCCTCTAAGGCCAAAACTAAGCGGAGTCCAAATTCCCGCTTCCGTTTCGTAGATCAGGGCGTAGTTTACATCGAAAGGAAACTTCTTCTTGCCGATGCGAATCTTAAACTTGTAGCCCGCACCTACGGTCCAGTCCAAGTCATCCATACCCAGACGCAACGTGCCATCGGGAATCACTTCGCATTCAAAACCAACGCGGCCCGTCCACACATGCAAATCCGGATCGAAGGCCAACAGGGTATCGGCAATTTGGTAATCAAGGGCTTCCATCCAAGCGTAAACGGGCTTCCCCATGACCTTGGAGCGGTATCCAAGACCGATCTGCAAAACCTTCGGGCGCACACCATCGGTACTTTCTACGGAATTGTCGGTACTGGTATTCTTATTCCACCTTGCGGAGAGATTTTCGCTAAAGCTCAAATTACGGACAACAACCGAAGTAGACCACTTGTCGTTCCACTGTCTGAGCCAGCTCAGGTTAAGCGTTACCGGGCTGCGGTAATCGTCCACCAACTCAATACCGTCGTAATATTCCGAGATGTCCATGTTGTCGTAACTCATGGACAGAGAGATACCAAAGGCGTCTCGACGGGTAGCGCGGTAAGCGAAGCCCAAGTACATCATGGTAAAGTAGGGTGTTGCCGTTCCCATGGTTTCGTCGTCTTCGTTAATCACGTCAAAGTTCAGGTCACCGCGATAAAGCATGGCGAAGCCCACACCCATGCGCTTGCCCACCTTGGTTTCGAGGCCCAAGGAACCACCCATACGATCCAGATCACGCTTTTCGGCGTTCAGGTTGTACACAAAGTTTTCGCGGAAACCGAGAATAGCCGGGTTCCAATAAGCCGCTGGCATCGAGGCCGTATCTGCAGAACCCGTATTGCCACGGCCCAGTTCGCGGGTGCCAGCACCCATACGTTCCACAAAGCCGTCAAAGCCACCGAGAGTCGCCTTTTTCCCCGCCACTGCAGAAGAGGCAAGCAGAAGAACGATTGCAAAAAGCAGCAAGAATTTTTTCATTACTTGTGCCCTCCCAAAGTCATCACCTTGCCCCAGCCAATATGGCCGTGATTGTCCTTGACGCGCACATAGTAAACACCCATGGTGCAAGCCCTGCCCGCCTTGTCGCGACCATCCCAGAAATCTTCTTTCGGGTTCGTGCTGCGGGACGCGTCGGCATCGCGATGAGCATCCTTGACAATAGTGCGAACTTTACGCATGTCATAGCTAAACACATCAATTGTAATCTTCGATTCCTTGCCCACCTTGTAAGAAACCAGCGACTGGTCGCCCGCCGTAATCACCGACGGCACCATGCGAATGGACCCCAGGTTTCCACCCAGTTTAGCACGGTTCAAGATGGTACTCCAGGTTTTACCTGAATCCGCCGAAACCGAGACGCCGTTGCCGTAAGTCGAAATGGCAAGACCTTCCGTTTTATCGTCCAGCGGGAACGAGCAAATAGAAGTGATGATTGCATCACGATCGGTAGCACCCGTCGCATAACCATACAGCCACTGGTTTTTACCGTCATCGTCTTTATCCCAGGCACGGATTCCAGCCGAATCAAGCTTGAAGTAGCCACTCACGCCACCACCCGGGCCAAGGACAGCCACATAGGCCACATTCGCGATAAAGGCAACGCTACTAACCGTATAGTCACCATCGTCGTACACATCTTTCTTCTGCTTTTTACCAGCCGTATCCAAGAAATCCACCTTCGCAAAATCCTTGGCATTTTCACGCAGCACCCACAAGGCACCCTTCATCGATTCCTTTTCCATGCGCGATGTTTCGGCAACAATCGTCAGCGGGTCGCCACCCATCCAGAGTCCCGTAACGCGGGCATTGGTATCGAGCGCCGTAGAAGCCTTAGACACCTTGCCGTCGGCAGAACGCTTCCAAAGGCCCTTGGACGTAGCCAGCCACAAGTCTCCCGTAACCGGATGCAGCTTCACATCAAAAATGCGGGGATTCACCTTGTCTTTCCACTTGTAATTCATCTTGGCAGAATCAAGGGCACCCGTTTTCAAATTCAGCTGGTACATCCCCTGCTTTGCACTACCCGAAACATCGTAAAGTCCAAGACCGGCAACACCGCGGGCCAACCAAAGCTGTTTCTTTGTAGAATCAAAGGCAAAGCCGCTTACGGCATAGTACATGGCCGTATCTATATCCTGAAATGCATCAGGAACCTTCAACGGAGTTTCAATCAGGTTGCCAATTCCACGCACCGAAAAAAATCCGGCAGGCTGTGTGGCATAGCCATCATCATCGAGTCCAAACATGGGGAGCACATAGCCAAGCTTACCCGCATAGGTTGAAGGAATACGACGGTGTTCGGCAAGCACATCGCCAAAAAGTCCGGACTGTCTAGCCGTCATGGAATCTGACACCTGTTCCTGCCTGGACTCGGTCACCTGAACTCCCGACGTTCCCACCTTCAGGTCCAAGAAGGTCACGCCGCTATAGATGTCTCCATGGGAAAACACCCACAGGCTTCCCGCTTTACCCGTCGAATTGACATTCAGCGAATAGTTGCTGAACAAAGTCTCTGCAGCAAAGGCCGGAAGCGCCGCAAGCGCAAGCCATAAGCATTTATTTAAAATCCGTTTCATAAATTACCGCATGTCAATTTCGTCAACGCCCTTTACAGGCTTGTACTTAAAATCTTCAGCCTTCCAAGACTTCACCACCGAAAGGTTCACAATATTGTACCAGGAACCGTTTCCGGTAGGATCAACCGTATAAAGACGCTTCGGGGAATAATCCTTTTTCGAAAGCCACACTTCCATTTGCGTAAATTGCCCGGCGTACTTGGACGGGTCCAGCTTCAGCACCCACATTTTCTGCTTGTTGAATTCGCCTTCCCCGATTTCTTTTGCCTTGCAGTTCAGGTACTTGAACAAAAGTTCCGAGGGGTGCAACGAACTGGACAAATCTTCGACCGACTTAATCAGCACCTGTTTCTGTTCCACATTGTACTGCCACAAATTTTCGCCGTCACTATAGAACTTGATACCGGCCATATCCAGCACGAACCGGTCTCCTTCGGCCACAAGAAGCTTTCCGTTTTGGGAAGCAATATCAGGAGAATCGGCATAAAAAACTTGCACCTTGAAATCAAGATTCCATGCCTTGCCCGACTTAAACCAGGCCTTGGATTTTTCCATGGCCTCGTCGGCAGTGATAGCGAAAACCCCTTGTGCCACCAACAGGGTCAAAATTACAAACAGCCTAACAAACCTAACGCGATTGAACATTGAAGGACCTCATGAATAGGAATATGGGCAAATTTACAAAAATCGTACACGTTCGAATTGGCTTTTTCTCTCGGATATTTCTATCTTTGCACAAGAAATTTCAAATCATATTGGAAACAGATATGCGCAAATTGATTATGCCACTGGCAATTTCCTCTGCCGCCACATTGGCACTCGCCGCCGACATCCAAGTCCACGGCGACGTGAATATGGACTATGCCAGCTACTTTGACCGCGATTTTGACCCGACTAACGCCGGCAACCAGGACATTGACCTTGCCCTGCATGCCCACCTCGATGAAAACATTTCCGTTATCGTCATGGGAACCACCCACAGCACTTTTGTAAACGAAAACGGCGACCTGGAAGAATCTGAAGTCCGTCACGGTCTAGCCCGTTCCACCGCTATGGGTTCGGAAGGCCGCTACAACTCCTTCGATTTCGACGGAGTCCAGTTCCGCTGGGATGTTAGCCACCAGGTTACCCTTGTTTTCGGTGACATGACCTACAGCGCCGGTACGTTCAACTATTACTTCTGGCGTGACGCCTCCCGCTACGCCGTCATCACCCGCGAAGAAAGCCTCCGCGGTTTCGGTGCCGAAGTGGGTAACGAAAAGTACGGCCAGGGAGCCTTCTACTTAGGCGCCTCCGACGACACGGACCACACGATTTCCATGTTCGCCACCTACGCCTTCCCGCTCCTGAACCACACCGACGAACACTTGATTATCAAGCCGAGCCTCGACTGGGTGTTCGGTCAGGACATCGGCCGCCCCTACACCTACGTTCTGGGTACCGAAGTGGACTACTCCAAGAGCTTCGAAAAGTTCAACTACGGCATCTACGCCGTTTGGGGACTTCACCCCTACAAGGGAAAGGGCACCCACTCCTTCTTGCTCGAACCCAGCATGAACTACGCCATTTTCAACCTGGGCGCCACGTTCTTCTACGCCATTACGGACAAGGATTACCCTGCAGAAGAACAGCTCATGACCGACGACCAGATGCTCTTCGCAGTCGAACCCAGCTTCAACATTCATAAGAAGTACACCCTGGGTGTTAGCTACGAATACCACGATCCGGACCGCGAAGTTCATAAGGACGACTTCCAGTTCCTGGGCATGAACCACTACCTCTACCCCACCATGAACACCGAAATCGTGATCTGGTACGGTTACAACTTCACCGGCAAGCACAACAACGACACTCCGTTCGGCAAGGGTAGATTCTCCCTCGGTTTGAGCGGTAAGGCTAGTTTCTAAGTCCTTAATTTAAAAGACTTTAAGCACCGGGTTCTGCCCGGTGTTTTTTGTATTCACGGCCCCAACTCTGCCTGCTCCGCACGCTCACATGGCCTCGGCCTTCGGCCGACGAATGTTCGCTTAGCGGACAGGCATTCGTCGTGGCTTACACGCCCCCTTCTAACGGGCTTCAAGCGCCAGCAAGAGCCTGCCCCGGACCAGTCCGGGGTAACACCCCGGTTGCTATTCTAGACTTGTATATCCAGCACAAAACTAGCCTTCATTTATTTTCCCACAAACAAGAATCTTTGGATGAATGGAGCCAAGCAATTTCTACGTGAGCGAAAAAGCCCCCGGGTGTTAACCGGGGGCGTTCGCGACCTTTGACCACTTAGTGCTTTAGCACTTACGTGGGCATGGCCACCTTTAGGTGGTACCGAGGCGATATCACATTTTCATGTATGCAATAGAGCCGAGCGGTCTCTTACTGACCGAGGTACTTACGGCCGATACCAAATTCATCCTTGTATTCGATGTAGTCCGGCACGAAGGACTTGGCGTAAGAGAAGCTCACGTTCACAGAGCACTGGAATTCGTTCATCAGCTTGCCCTTGCCCTTGAAGCTCTGCTTCTTCTTTTCGATCTTTTCCTGACCCTTCTTGCCTACGAGCACTTCAGCTTCGCACCAGCCGGAATTGCCCTTGGCAAAGACTTCTTCACCTTCGGTAGAAACGAGCTTGATCTTGGAGGGGTCAAGTTCGGTATTGTTACCCGTAGAAGCCCAGAACTGAAGTTCTGCAGAGAGAGAACCCGGAGCAATCTTAAGGGTCGGCATAGCCATCACGTAGCCCCACTTGTCCACGCGGCGGCTTACCGGTTCACCGATCTGTTCACCGAAGATCAGGAAGTAACCGCGAGTGCCCTTGCGGCTCTTGTTCAAAGCAGCCTTCACGTCGGCATTTTCCGGAGCCATTTCAGCAATCTTCATAATCTGGTATTCGCTCACCACCGGGTCAGATTCGCCCACGGCGTCAGAGAGGTTCTTAGCAACGTAAGCATTTTCAGCTTCGGTGCGGATTGCCTTCACGGCAGCTTCGCCAGCGCCCTTGGCCTTGGCAGTTGCGAGAGCGGTATCAATCTTAGCAAAAGCGTTCACGATGGTACCGTAGTCCATGCCTTCCTGAGCGGCCTGCATCTTACCGATGTTGGCAAGCGTCGTCACGTATTCCTGAATGACATCTGCATTCTGGACTTCAGCCATGTTCACGGAAACCTTGTCGAAGTATCCATTGATAAGGTCGCTGTTCAAGTCCTTCTTGGCTTCAGTTTCGGCGGCGCGAACCAGGGCGAGAGTGAAGTTATCATAGAATTCATCGGACATGCTACCCTTCTTCTTAGCCTCGAGGTAAGAATTGATAGCATTGCGATAACGACCTTCCTTAAGGTGTTCGTCACCGCGCTTTTCGTTAGTACCCTTACAGCCCACCATCGTGAATGCGACGGCGGCAGCCAGAGAGGCAATAAAGAGTTTTTTCATTTGATTTTCCTTCAACTGAGTGATTTTGTTTTGTAATAATACCTTTTTTCCAAAGAATTTAATTCCTGGGATTATTCTTTCTAAAAATAATTAAATAAATTTATGTTATACTTTATCTATAGGTAAATTTTTATTTGGAGTATTGAGCAGGAATGAACATCCTTGTTGTAAGCCCCGAGGCCGGAAATTGGCGAAAAACCAGCCCTCTGGCAACTGCGGTTAACCGCATGACCGACGCTTTTGCAAGCGCCGGCACTACGGTTCTTACCTGTTCTCCGTTCTTCAAGAACCTCATGATTGACGTAGACAGCTACAGCTGCGTATACAGCGGCGTAGAAAAGCTCCAGGGTAAGCCCTACGAAATCTGGGTTTCCGAAAAAGACCCTCTCCACACCTATATTTACAATGAAGAATACTTCGGCAGGCCCTATGTTTACGGTCCTCCCCAGAGTGCCCCGTACCCGGACAACCATATCAGGTTCGCATTCCTTGCATCGGCCGCTCTCGCCTATGCCGAAGAGACAAAGTTTGAATGCAACGCCATTTTAGGCCACGAATGGGGCGGAGCCCTTGCCGGCGCCCTTGCAAAGACCACCTACCAGGACTTCGCAAAAAAAATCCCGTTCTTCTTTACCGTCCACAACATCACTTACGACTTCCATATTTCTTCCAGCGAAATCGAAAAAATCGGTCTTCCCCGCAAGGACTACAATATGGACGGCTACGAGTTCTGGGGTAAAGTCAGCCTGCTCAAGGTGGGCATTCTGTACGCCACCAAGGTACTGTTCCCCTCGCCCGGTTACCGCGATGCCATGCTGAACACGAACCTGCCCGGCGGCATCAGCGGATTCCTGAACAGGAACGCCGACAAGCTTATCGGCGTGCAATTCGGCGTAAGCTATCAAGTCTGGGACTTCAACAAGGACAATCTTCCCATCAAGGAAGCCAAGGCCAAGGCCCGAGCCCAGTTGCAAACGCAGCTTGGCGTTGACTTCGACGGCAAGTTGGTCCTTTATGTCCACCTGGACGAAGAAGCGGGCAACACCTCCGAAACTTTGGCGACCATTCTTTCGGACATCGCGCGTCTCGACATTTTCATTATCGTAGGCATTTCGTCCAGAAGCGGCGAATGGACCTACTACCAGGATTTCGCCAAGCAATATCCTGACATCATGTGCGTTCAAGACTTGGATTCCGAACTGCAGGACAGCACCATACAGCTGCGCGACACCCTCGCCGGTTCCGACGCCCTCTTTGCAGCCAACCTCCGCGAGCCCTCGTCTTCGATCATCCTTAAGGCCATGGCCGCAGGAACGCTTCCCATTACGGGCCGCACCGTGGGTGTATCGACAATGCTCACCCACTACTCGCTGGAAACCGCCGGCGAAGCAAACGCATTCTTGGCAGATGACGCCAACGCGCCTCACCAGATGTTACGTTGTGCAAAAGACGCCGTCAACGTCTACAAGACCGAAGTGGCCGACTGGGACAAATGCGTCGTAAACGCCTACAGCGGATTCCATTACGAATGGTGCAGGACCATTTCCAAATACCTGCTCATTTTCGGGGAATTGGGACTTTAGGTCTTTTTTGGCAAACATCGGCTACACTCTTTTACTCGTTCTGACCGCAGCCATCTGGGGATCAGGTTTCGTTGCCCAAATCGAAGGCAACGCTTTCGGTCCTTTTGCATTTTCATGCATTCGCTGCTTTATCGCGGCAGGGTTTCTCATCCTTATTTTCAAGGCATTCGACGCCTTCGGCAAAAGTCCCCGGAAACCTAAAAATTCCGAAGAGACTAAGCTTCTCTGGAAAGCGGGATTCTTTTGCGGACTCGCCCTCTGCACCGCCATGAACTTGCAGCAGTTGGGAATGTTCCTCGGCACCTCTGCCGGGAAATCGGGATTTCTTACGGCATGCTACATCGTCCTTGTGCCCGTTGTAAGGTTAATCTTTGGCCACCGCATTTCTGCCAAGACATGGATTTGCGTCGTCATCACAACCTTCGGGCTTTACCTGCTTTGCATCAAGGACGGATTTTCCCTGGAGCTTTCGGATGGAGTTTCACTATTGTGCGCGTTCGCCTTTTCGATTCACATTCTCGTAATTGACAAGTTCGTAAACAAGATTGACCCGATTCGAGTTTCAGCGATTCAGTTCCTTACCATCGGTGTGCTGACTGCACCCTTGATGATTATTTTCGATTTGAAATTTCCTGCTATGGACTTTAACGCGGTTGCCGCAGCAATCGTCAACCCGAGAGCGGTCGCGGGACTCTGTTTTGCCGCGTTCTGTTCCAGCGGCATAGCTTACACCTTGCAAATTGTCGCCCAAGACAAAATCAATCCGACAATCGCATCGCTCACGATGTGCCTTGAATCGGTATTTGCTGTACTTGCGGGTTGGGCTATTCTAGGAGAACAACTTTCAGCCCGCGAGATCTGCGGCTGCGCCATCATGATGGTCGCCATCGTTTTCGCCCAAATCAAGCGTTAATTTTTCGCTTTCTTTTTAGCGATAGAATTTTTGACAGCGGATTTCCTGCCAGATAATCTTTTTTGCGGGAAAATGTCCTTGCGGGTAAATCGACGTTGTTTTTTAATAAGCAGCAATCCCCCTACAACAAGCACAACACCGACAAAAAGCGATAGCAGCGCACTGCGGGAAACTCCTGCGACAATGTAGCACACAAAACTTACTGCAGCAACGCTCAATGCATACGGCAACTGCGTATTCACATGATTCACGTGGTTGCACTCAGCGCCAGCACTTGCCATAATCGTCGTATCCGAAATGGGCGAAATGTGGTCACCGCAAACGGCACCCGCCATGCAAGCAGAAATCGAGATAATCATCAGATTAGGATCGACACTAGAGAACGCCGCCACCACAATCGGAATCAAAATGCCAAACGTTCCCCACGAGGTCCCCGTCGAGAAGGCAAGACCAATCCCCACCAAGAAGATAATTGCCGGCATGAAGTTCATCCATCCAGAAGCGCTCCCCGAAACAAGGCCCGCCACAAAATCCTTTGCACCAAGCGCATCAGTAACACCCTTCAGACTCCAAGCGAGTACAAGAATAATAATAGCCGGAACCATCGCCTTAAAGCCTTCGGGCAAGCTTTCCAGACACTTGTTGATTTTCAAGACACGGCGGCCCATGTACCAAATTACGGTCAGAATGAACGCACCAAAACTACCGAGCACAAGTCCAACCGAAGCGTCACTTGCCCCAAAAGCATCGACAAAGCCCTTGTGAGCATCCCCGCTCGAAAAGAAACCGCCTGTATAAACCAAACCCGCCACGCAGAAGATAATCAACGTTACTATCGGGAAAATCAAGTCTAGCACCGTTCCCTTGGCTTGTTCGATATTCAGTTCTTCCATCTTGGCGCTGATCATATCCGCAGCCGACTCACACCTTCTCATCGGTCCAAAATCAACCTTCAAAAGCACCAAGGCAAACAGGGCAACAATCGTAAGTAGTGCATAAAAATTGAAAGGGATAGCCTTCACAAAAAGGCCCAAGCCATCTTCACCTTCGACAAAGCCAGTCACTGCAGCCGCCCAGGAGCTTACCGGTGCGATAATACAAATCGGCGCCGCCGTCGCATCGATCAAGTAGGCCAGTTTTTCATGGCTAATTTTAAATTTATCTGTAACAGGGCGCATCACGCTACCCACCGTAAGACAATTGAAGTAATCGTCCACAAAAATCAAGATGCCAAGAATGATTGTCGCTATTTGCGCTCCAACCTTAGATTTGATATGCAATCTTGCCCAATTTCCAAACGCAGCAGCAGCCCCCGACTTATTCATGAGGGCAACCATTGCGCCAAGCATCACCAAGAAAAACAGAATACCCACATTCCACGGGTCCGACACCTGTTTGACCATTCCGTTCTTGAACACTGCATCCAAAAAGCCGGGGAAACTCCCCTGACTAATGAAAAGCCCACCGATAAGGACGCCGACAAACAGCGACGAATAAGCTTCTTTGGTAATGAGCGCCAGGACGATAGCCACGATGGAGGGGACTAAAGCCCAAAAGGTGCCATGAAAATAGGACACCGCTTCTACAGCTTGCTGTTCCATAAAATTTTCCTTATTTGAACACCAAAATTATAGTAAATCTTCGAAAAAATGATTTTTTTGCATGTTGTAAACCCAAACAACAGAAAAAAAATCCAACTGATACGAATTGTTCCAAAAAAAGCATAAATTACCTTATGCGGGTGTCCAAACAAACAACAATTTAGGATTGGGACTATGAAAAAAAGGAAATGGATTATACCTGTAGCCATTGTCGCTGCCGGTTTTTGGGCATGTGGAGACGACAATAATACAGCCTCTACAGAATGTGTCACTGAACAATGCCTTATTGATAAATATGGCGAATTTAACGCGGATTCGGCAAATGCTGCCAATCAGCAGAATCCAGGGAACGATTCTGCTGCAGCAAACCAGAACCCGGACGATCCGAATAATCCGCTTGGTCAGAATAACCCCGAGGACCCCAACAATCCGCAGGACCCGAATCAGCCCGAGGACCCCAATAATCCGCAAAATCCGAACGAGCCTGTTTCTTCAAGCGATACTGGCGCACAGCAGCCCGGATCTTCTGACGCGAATCAGCCCGTAGAATCTTCAAGCAGCCACCATCATCATTGGGGAAGCAGTTCCTCCGTTGCCGATTCTGATATTTCTAGCTCCAGCGAAAAAGAGATCATTCCGCCGACGCCCGGCAGCGACTTCAAGGAACACTTCCGTGACGAATGCCCCGTCGCAAGCATTCCAAAAATCGGCAGCAACCCGAAGCTTCCCGATCCGTTTACCGCCTTTGACGGCTCCAAGGTGACGACGAAGGCACAGTGGAAGTGCCGCCGCGAAGAAATCTCGGCACTTCTCGAAGAAGTTGAACTCGGCGAAAAGCCGCGCAACCCCGAAAAGGTCGAAGGCAGCTATTCCGGCGGTTCGCTCAAGGTCACCGTTACAGACAAGGGTAAAACCATCAGCTTCAGTGTCAAGATTTCCGGAGCAGGCACCAAGGACGCCCCGAAGCCAGCCATTATCGGGTTCAGTGGCGGAAGCCTCGACTACTCCGGCCTGAACATCGCAACTATTTCGTTCAATCCCGACGACGTCGCCCCGGAAAAGACCCGTGGTTCGGGAAGGTTCTACGATATTTACGGAAGCAACCATAGCGCAGGCGCAATGATTGCATGGGCCTGGGGCGTAAGCCGTGTCATCGACGCCCTCGAAAAGACGCCTGAAGCGGGCATCGACGTGCACCACCTGGGTGTTACCGGATGTTCTCGCCTTGGCAAGGGTGCCGCCGTGGCAGGAGCCTTCGATGCACGAATCGCGCTCGTCATTCCGCAGGAATCCGGCTCCGGCGGAGCTTCTAACTGGCGTAGCGCCGCCAAGGACAGCGAAGCCCAGCCTCTCAGTCACGCCTGTCAGGAAGCCGCCTGGTTCCGCTCCTCGCTCTGTAATTACGGTAACCGAATCAACGATCTGCCCACGGACCACCATTACCTGACCGGCATGGTCGCCCCGCGCGCGCTCCTGGTTCTCGACAATACCGGCTGGGTATGGCTCGGTGAAGGCGCCAGCTACGCAAACGCCATGTCCACCGTCGAAATCTTCAAGGCCCTCGGGGCCGAGAAGGACTTCACCTACAGTAAGGCGGCAAACC